>TARA_B110001452_G_scaffold91584_2_pt1 | contig 44904 bp, 47 predicted proteins | sample TARA_B110001452 | Tara Oceans TARA_B110001452 (sample SAMEA4396971) | marine metagenome | biome: Polar Biome; feature: [DCM] deep chlorophyll maximum layer (ENVO:01000326); material: water (ENVO:00002006), including particulate matter (ENVO:01000060) such as... | depth 25 m
GCCATAGGATACGAATAGAGCAATGCTAATTTGATAAAAACTATCCGATCCCAACTGGAAATAAGGGCCATCCATGATTGAATTCAACTGACAGTAAATCAAACATCAGTCGTTATGATTCACAAGTTATTTGGACAAATATCATCGGATTTGACAATCTTTTGAAGTCTTTCTCAATTCACATTGCATATTATTTCAGCAAGTTTGAATAAAGAAGACGTATTGGGAGAGAACATGCTGGGCACAATTGGGAACAAATGGCTGGACCGACTCCATCAACAACTTGCGAAAGAACTCCGTGCTAACGGATGGTCACAAATGGAGATCGCAAAAGCCACAGGATCGACCCAGAGCACGGTATCTCGTCAAATCACCAAAGTAGCTCTGGAACTTGGGGCTACCGCTGATGAGGCCACCATAGACGGATGGGCGCAAGAACTTGCACATTCAATGACCCAGATGGGGAAAGAATCCGAAGTAATTCGTCAGCGACTAATCATTGAATTCCAATTCACAGGAAACCAAAATATTCGTTATGACAAAACGCTTACCGGGATGAACCTAGACGCTGATCAAGCATCTGGAGCCATATTAAGGAGACTTGAGTGGTCTGCTGGACGATTGGATTTGAAACGACTTTCATCCTACATGCCGGCCGTTGGAATGAATATGGCGGCCTGCACAAATCAAGCAACTACAATTGAAGAGGTTGCTGCATATCCTGGACGGATGACTGTTGTTGAAGGAGTATTGCGAAGACATGAAACACCAGTATTTGGAGCCTCAAATCATCTAGCAAATCTCCTCATGCGTGTGCGTGACGTTGACAGCAGTAAAACTGCAATTCTGAATTTGCGCCCCCCTATGGTTGATGGAATGGTAGACCAGGGCGACCTTGATTACATTTCTGATGAACTCGGGTTTGAATTGGGATTAGCACCAAAAGGAGAATTGCAAGACCAACAAGGAACCCTTGACATCCTCATTGATGAAGGTGCTTTTGGCTGGGAGCCATCATTGTACATCCTAGCAACAACTACGACAGAGCTCGTGGAACGTTGCCACGTCATCATTGACGCTATGAACACGGAGTGAACTGACATGAAATCACGTGTATTGCCCTTGATGCTACTGCTCTTGTTCGCCCCATTGAGTGGATGCTTGGAACCTGCAACAAACACTAATGACGGTTGTACGGTCCTAGAAACAAGTACCTCAAATTCATCAACAGTTCGAATCCTAACATATGATATCACTGCCTTTTCTCAGTCCATGCTTGATGAATTTACCAATAGTACCGGTTACGAGGTAGAACTCATTCGTGCCGATGATGCTGGAGGAATTCTTGAACAAATGTTGCAAACCCAAGGAACCCCGCAATCGGATTTGGCTGTTGGGCTCGACAATACCTATCTTCAGACTGCCCTTGACTTTTGCCTGCTTCAACCTCACTCAACAGTAGCTCCATCGCTTGATTCGTCAGCCATGGAACCGTATTCCGGTACGTACGCTCTGCCCTTTGACCAGGGAGACGTATGCCTCAATGTAGATGAAAATGGTCTAAACGAAACCGAGCGAACATTCCCTGAAGATTTGTGGGAACTTACCGGTCCAGAGTGGAACGGTAAAACCTCCTTTCCATCCCCCGTAACCTCTTCGCCAGGCAGGGCGTTCATGATTGCCACAATAGACTACTTTGAACATGATGAGAACGAAACTACCAATGCTTTTGATTGGTGGAAAGCCATGGCTGACAATGATGCACGTTTCACTTCAGGCTGGACTGAGGCATATGAGATTCACTATTCTGGAGGATACGGTGAATGGACAGAGGGCCATATTGGTGACTCGCTCCTCACTGTATCATATTGTCATTCCCCTGGAGTTGAAGCATACTTCAGCGGCAACAGCACCCACTCCACCTCAATTACCCTTGAGCGCTCCACCTTCCACCAAGTTGAATACGCAGCCCTAACAAACGGAGCCACTAATGTCAACGGAGCCAATGCCTTCCTTGACTATCTTCTTTCTGAAGATGTCAATCGTAACATGCCTGAAAACAATTTGATGCTCTCTGTCCTCCAAAACCCGACCTTCCCCGATACTGATGGTTACAGTTGGCACACAGACACACCCACAATGAATGCAAATGTCTCGATGGAACAGATAGCTCAAGACATGGAAACCTGGCTGAGTCAATGGCAGACCGCAACCCAGTGAGATGAACCTATGGCGTTGAAGCAACGCAATACTGTCAAAGCTAATGCGATCCATACTGCTCAATGGCTTACTCTAATTTGTGTCATTGTTATTGGAACCGTGCCACTAGTTCTCGCTATCCTTCGCCTCTGGAGCGTAACACAAGTCTCCCCCTTGGAGGCGTTACGCCAATTCCCAGAGCAAATCGGTGCGATGGATGCACTCCGCTTCACCCTCATCGAGGCACTTCTATCAACGATCCTCACTGTCGTTCTTGGCCTCCCCGTTGCATGGTCCTTGGGACGATATCAGTGGCGAGGGATTCGTTCAAAGCGAGCCCTGTTCTATCTTCCTTTTGTCACTCCACCGATTGTCGCTGCAGCTGGTTTCCTCGCTCTAATCTCACCAGGTGGGCTCTTCAGTTCATTTGGATTAGACTTACGGGGCGAAACTGGATTCATTGGTTGGCTTGCCGAAACCACCGGATGGCAACACCCAGGACACATGATCGCTCTTATCCTCGCACATGCTTGGTTCAATCTATCACTGATGATTCGCTTTGTTGAACCCGTCATCGCTCAACTCAATCCAACATGGGAGGAGCAACTTATGATGCTCCCAAAAGGCCAATCCGCTTCGGGGCGTTTACGCCATCTCTGGTTGCCCGTTCTTGGACCTAGTGTGGCTGTTGCTGCAACGTATGCATTCTTTTTCTCTTTCACTTCTTTCGCACTGGTCAAATGGTTAACACCCGACTTCAACACACTCGAATCATTGCTTGCAGACCTTGGAGGGTCAGCGGGCATCTACAATTACAGAGTTGATACGAGTCTTGGCGTACTGGCAATTGCTGGATTACAAGCTCTTCTAATGCTAACACTCCTCGCTGGTGCGGGTTTCCTTGAGCGAAAACATACCATGACGATTTCAATTCACGAGGAGCATACAAACCGCAAGAAACGTGGAACTCCTCCATTGAAGTTACGATTCGTCGTCTATTCATTGCTAGTTGCGAGTATGCTTCCCTTCGTCTCTGTCGTCGTTGCGTCGTTTAGAAAACGGGGGACCTCGCAGAACGGCACGACCGAATTTAATTGGACGCTTGAGGGATGGCATCGTGCTTGGGCGGGAGACTCCTCAACGCTTACACTCCTAGAAGCGCTTCAAAATTCGCTTGCCTACGCAGGCCTTACATTGGTGATTGCTCTTCCAATCGGCTACGTTCTTGCATCCATGTTTCACCGACTTGAAAAAAGCGGAAAGAAACGTTTGGCTTCAATTCTTGACACACTCTGTATGATTCCCCTCTCTGCCTCGGCAGTAATGATTGGACTTGGGGTTGTTCTTGGCCTCCTGAGATGGTATCCTGAACTCTTCATGTACCGCTACTTACCAGTGTTGCCTCACGTGATGTTGGTCTTACCTTTCCTTGTCCGAATGCTACGTCCTGCATTTTCAAGAATTGAACCAGCGTTTGAGGAGCAAGTACGTCTTCTCAGCCTCCCTCCTCTCCAATCATGGTGGCATAGCAAAGGAGCCTCAATGGTGGCGCCACTTACAATGGCGGCATCACTCTGTCTGGCCTTTTCACTTGGGGAATTTGGAGCGACTTACCTCCTAATCCGAGTAGGTTCATGGGATTCGCTATCAATTATGGTCGACCAGTTGCTAGGTCGGCCCAAATTCGACCCACTCATTATGCCTACAGCAATGGCTGTTGCAGCCTCATTAATGCTAACAACTTTGTTCGTATTATGGCTGAGTGAACAATTTCGAATGAAGCATGGTGATGCAAATGATTGAACTAAAGAATTTGACAAAAACATACGATGAACGAACCCTGTTTGACGGGCTGAACCTTCGCTGTGAGGAAGGAGAGATCGTCTCTATACTCGGCCCTAGTGGTTGTGGAAAGAGCACCTTATTGCGTATTTGTTGCGGCTTGATTGAGGCCGATGCTGGTGAACGTTGGACCAATGATGGCCTTATTGAAAACGGTGTGATTTCACCAGCAATCGCCATGCTATTTCAGCAACCGGTTCTATTCCCCCACCTCAATGTTGGAAGGAATATAGGGCTTGGGGGGGGAAACGAGATGTCCAAAGATGAACTCAGCAGACAAGTCTCAGCAGTATTGAATTTTGTAGACATGCCCGGGACTGAAGGAAAAAACATTACAACATTATCTGGTGGTGAGGCACAACGTGTTGCTTTTGCACGTGCATTATTACAATCACCAGACATTATGTTACTCGATGAGCCCTTTGCATCTCTTGGTTTGGAGCAACGACACCGGCTGGCACGAGATACACGAAAGCGTTTGAAATCTCGGGGCATTACAACCATTCATGTCACCCATGATGAAGATGAAGCAGGGATATTGGCAGACCGTGTGATTTCTTGGAAAGAACTTCATTCATCATCCCAAACCATACCAACTCCTATGAAGGAGGATGGACAACCAATGGATAGTGAGGAATGATGATAGGAACACCGGCTGATATCATCAAGTACACACGCGCTGTACAAATCCTTCTCAACGGATACGGCGGGTATAAGAAAGGAAAACGAGTTGAAACTGACAAACAAATCCGAGATGAAATCGTTCTTACTACGATTCGTGTACGGCAACACATGCAAAACATTCACGACCGATCGGTAGATGATGATGACTTGAAAATTGTGCGAAATGCACGGGCATGCATGCAAGAGATTGATGCGCTCATCGAGGATGTTGACAAATCTTCATCTGGAACCCAAAATGCATTCTTTTCGGGCCAACGAACGGTCTCAAATAAGGATTTGAAAGCATTGATCGTTCACGACCATGAAGTGATTGAAATGGTTACAAACGCAGTTAATCTTTCAAACGACTCTGAACGAGCACAACAACAAGGAAGCGATGAACTGACATCGGTCATTCAGCGCTGCCAGCAAATGATTTCAAGCTGTAGAGGGTTCTACAGCCAACGTTCAACACTCTTGAATGGACTCAACAGTTAGAGGGGATATTATGACGACATTTAGATGGAGAGACAGCCCAGAAACAATTGCACGCTTAGTGAAAACCGAGACCATTAAGACTTGGAAAACAAGTGATGTAACTCTCAATCCTAACGAAGCATGTGCCTTCATTGAAGACGGTAAGATTGGAGATGTTCTAAGCGAGGAAGTCGTTCGCAACATCGGCGGCGGATTCGCTCGGTTCATGGGAGATTTTCTCGGACGGAAGGCTAAGGACCGCCGTATGCTCTTTGCGATGACGGGACCAATGGACATCAGCGTACCGTTTATTCATCCACTTGGGGACGGGCAAACTGCGAAAGGTGTAGCGCAATTCCGACTGCAAATTCGCAAGGGTGATATCCCCAAGCTGCTCAATCTCTTCGCCAATCGGTCACCGGTTCTTGACCGCGTCAACCTATCTCTTATCATCGGACAAGAAGCGTCTCACCGTGTAATAGCTCCAAGCCTTTCATCAGTTGAAACGCTTCAACAACTGAGGGGATTTGAACTTCAAGAGAGGTTTCAAATGCGCAGCGACAAGGAACTTCGTCCGCTTCTCCAGGCCATGGGGTTGACCATGCTAAGCGCCATGCTAATTACCCATCAAACAGACCTCGAGCGTCTTTCTGCACTCCAACATAGCCTAAGAGCGGCGACGGATACAGAAGGCGCCCAAGCCGAAGCCGAGGTTCAACGACTTGCTCACCGTGAATCGGTGACTCTACGACGTATCGAATGTGAGATGAACATTCAACGTGGAAAGGCAAAGGGTCAAGTTATGATTGAAGTTGAGCAAGAACTCCATGAGTTACGGAAACAGGAAGCCGTATGGGAAGCAGAATTGAAACGGGACCATGCACGAGCAGAACTTGATGCGAAGAAAATGGAAGACAAGACGGCCGTAGCCATGTCTTTGTTCAATGAAGTCCAAGAACGGAAAAAAGATCGAATGAAAACTTCCAATGACCTCCAAGAATCCATGATGCGTCTTGCTGCTGAGAACGGCGCTCTAACACCTGAAGTGATGCAAGAATTCCTCCGTCAACAGGGTGGACAAGCACCCCCTGCAGTACCTCACCCTTGCCCTTCATGCCAGCAAATCGTCCAGCCCGAATGGAATGTTTGCCCGCACTGTGGAGCAGGACAACAAGGGTGAGGCCGTGGTAAAGGGCGTAGCCACATCATCGTGGGTCATTCTCAAGAGATGGTTTCCAAACTATTCCTCATGGTCACGGCCCCGAACTGCTTTGTTTCTACTTTGTATCTATCTCTTAACAGCAGCCACTCCGTACATTCTCACGAATCAGATTGCGGCCTGGAGGGATGTCTCTCTGTTCAATCCTGAAAATTTCATTGATGACATGATACCCTATATGCCTTGGACCATCGTGTTCTACTTTTCTTTCTACCTTTACTTCCCCATCGTTGCCTGGTACGGTTCTGGAGAAGGGGAACGAAGATTAGAGGGATTTATGTTCCACATTTACCTAACACTTTCCACATGGTTGGCTTGTGTTTTGTTCATTGCCACCCCCGTGAAAGTGAATCTGCGCCATCAAGTCAGCTTTGGTGATGGTCTCTTTGATCCATTTCTCGCGTCGCTTCACGATGCCGACCCACCGTTCAATTCATGGCCGTCTCTCCATGTATTTCAGAGTCTACTCATCATCCTTGTCATGCGTCGATGGATGATGAAGGACAAAAAGTGGACCAAAATTCATTCAATCATCGTTGGAATATGTTGGAGCCTTCTGGTCCTCTCGACCATGGGGATCAAGCAGCATTACATGTTTGACGCCGTAACCGGCATAATGTTTGCAATCGGTGCGTGGTACTTTTGTGTTCGAAGACTCAACCAAGCAAAGCGCCCACTGATTGAGGGTTTGTGAGATAAATAGTAAGTCCAACTCCGGCCATAATCATCATCCAAGAGCCTACCATTTTGATCATGCCCGTAGCTCTTCGCAAGAAGTTAATCATGACTTGGCGGCCCATACCAACCAGCATGGTTACAATCACCATGAGAATCAGTAAGCCAGCCATCAATCCTGCCACACCAAAAGCGATTGCAGTAGTGCCGAGTGTGCCCAAAAAGATAACAAACGGGAGAACGGCTGCTGCCGTACAATCAATTGACGCAGCTGCATATCCAATGCCATAGAGATACATATTACGGCGGGGAGTGAAGGTTTCGTCCATCTCAGTTGTACTGTATTTGTCAACCCAGTTCTGAACGAATCCCATCACGTGTGATGTCACTCCAAGAAGCATCATTGAACCGAGCACAATGAGAAGAATTGCGACGAATATAGCGATGGTGTGGATAATACCGGAGGAAGCAAAAAATTCACCCATAATGAGTGCTAGAATTCCAATAAAGCCGAAGAATGTCCACATCCCAAGCCCTGAAAGGATTCCAATGTTGAACGAACTTGGCATGCCGGTTTTCAACTTCCCTTGCTCAATTAATTCATCTTCTCTAGCACCGAGTGAAAGATAGTACGAGATGAATCCAGGGAGCACTGGGAAGGCACATGGGGAAAAGTAAACGAGAATGGACAATACCATCCCGAGGGCGAACACTGCAGCAACCGAAGTGCTGGGTTCTTCCCATCCAATTCTTGAATCGAATGTCTCAGTCGTATCTTCAGAAAGTGCCGTCATGAGGGTGCCTTCAAAGGAAGCCCAACCGTCCGCTGGCGTTCCCGTTGGTTGTTGCTCGATGATGTACCCTTCTTTGTCCAAAATCATGACCACTGGTATTTGTCCTGCACCTTTCGTAGTAAAAAGACGAACAGGGTCAGTTGTTGAGCCGTCTTCAAGAATGGCTGCCTCAGTTGAACCAAAGCCTGTTGGATACAATGGGACCGTGTACTCTTTCTTGCTCTCATTCATGTACTCAATGGATTCACTATACCAAGCACCATATGCAAAAATCTTCAGCGACGTGTTGTTTTCGGCTGCAATCGACTGCCATTCGTTCATGTTCTCCTCAAGATGAGCCTGCACGGCGTGACAGTTGCTGCAATCTCGGGCCATCAAATCCAATATGATGATACTCCCACGATGGTCATCAAGGTTGAACCAACCTGTCTCGTTGGTCAGACCAGCTTCAACATCAGAACGGTTGAGAGATTCAAAGACAAGATTTGGAATTGGAGCTGGTTCTGCATCGGATTGAAACAATTCATCCATGCTGTCAAACATGGATAGCGCAGCGAAGGAAATGGTTACAAACATGACGAGGGCGATTCCAAATGCCTGCCATGTTGTTTTCTCCTTGAAAACGCCGAAATCGACCTGGTCAAGGAACCCCATGCCTCATACTAGGCGACGGTCGTTCAATAAAGTAGCCCAAGCCAGTTCTCATTAGTGCTTGTCATATTATTCAAGTTTGAACCATTCCCATTGCTGTAGCGTCCCGATTCAGGTGGTCTTGAATGGTCCGATACATACTCAGGGGACTCCTGGTGGGCTCGGTCGGAATTGAACCGGTGTCAGTGAACAAAACGCTTGGATTTGAATTGTTCATGACTGGTTCAATTCGGCCTATGGAATCAGATGGTGGGCTCGGTCGGAATTGAACCGACGTCAGTGAACAAAACGCTTGGATTTGAATTGTTCATGGCTGGTTCAATTCGGCCTACGGAATCAGATGGTGGGCTCGGTCGGAATTGAACCGACGATCTTCGCCATGTGAAGGCGACGTCATAACCCCTAGACCACGAGCCCTAGGTAATTCTCCGACCCGCCTCACGAATTTAAGCCATACTGTGCTCAACGGTGCTGGTTTAGATGGACCACTCCGACTTCGAGTCGCTCGTGGGTTGGATGGACTTCCACCAGCATCACAGGCACCTCAAGCACCTCAGCCAGTTCCTCTGCGAGCGTAAGGGGCAATTCAATTCGCTGTGTTGTTCCATCGTAGCGAATCCATCCATCTGCAATCCCTAATTCTTGTTTGAGTTCACTGATGTCATCGTTCGCATCTTGAAGTTCAGCAGGAATGGCTCCAAACAGAATGGTATCATCATCACTGAGCACTTCGTATGGTCTCAATGTCGCCTGACCACGGCGCTTGAAACGGCTCCTTAACTGACCTGCATCCTTGTATTTTGCAGTACAGAACTTCAAGTGATACGATTTATCTTCAGCAGCTTCTTTCAGGCGTAGAGCAAGTTCTGCCGAACCTTCAGCCGCAGCGGTAATTCCACCGCTAAGATTGAATCCTCTTACGTCCATGTTCTCTTGATTGCCGACTGTAATTTCTAATTCATTCAAATTTAGGAATTCTACGGGGACTGTTTCAAGTTCGTCAAGAAGGGCAAAAAGCCCTTCCTCATTATCGGGCTCACAAGGCAATTCAACACCAACAGTGATGCTATGCAGGCTACATGCTTCCATCGTAGCACGGTATTTGTCAGTCGTCCCACTCAACAAGTGAAATCGGATTTCATCCAACCCGGCTTCGCCGAAATCCTTTGCACGTAGCGGGTCAAACGGAATTGAAGTGTAGACGTGGATGTGATGTTCAGGGCCAAATGCGGCCTTCAGTTGTCGGACTGCTTCAAGTGTTTTCTCCAAATCAAGCATCGGGTCACCTCCAGTAATTCCTGTACCCGTCGCTTTCATTGCATGGCCTTCCTCAATGACTTCATCCCAACTTGTACATCGGCGCTCATTTGCAAACATGTCTGGAGTCTCACGACGGTTTTCGGAAAGTGGGCAGTAATCGCAACCCCAATGGCACTTTCCTGTGACAAAGAGAACCAATTTACTACCTTGTTGACATTGAATGCAACCCTCTGCTTCACCGTCTTCTGCGGGTAGAATCTCGGTAGCCATAGGTAAATTTCGCATCATTCCGCCCCCTTGGTATATTGTGCCTGAGAGAGCAGCCACCGATGAAACCGTCGGTCCAAAGTCAATTCAGGATGGAATGTCAGACCCAACCGCATACCGTCAAGGACTCCAACGATTTCATCACCAAGCATTGCAACTGGGGTACAGGAAATCTCCTCGGCTACGAACCTCGGCGCTCGGATGAACACTCCCGGGAATCCTTCATCCGTGGATGATGCTGCTTGCGATTGCATTTCCAATGGCTGATGAGCAAAAATATCACGATCTGCAGGAGCAACATCAAAGACATCGCCCGAAGGAGTTTCAAGCGTCACATCGACCGTTGATTCAAACGATTGACGTTGACGACCCCAACCATTTCGATTGATTGAGGCTTGCAAAAATGGTGTTCGTTCGTCACCAGGTGAAGCCATTAAAATCGCCCCTGCACAGGTACCCAAAACAGGTCGCTTCGGATGGGCATTCATCCAATCAAAGAGTGATTCTAAAAGCGATTCATGTTGACTAGCAATTCGCATAGTTGTGGATTCTCCTCCGGGTAAAATCAACGCGTCCAAATCCGAATTAACATGCGATGCACGACGGCATTCGACGATGTTCAAGTCAAGACCCAGCTCACCTGCAGCACCGCGTAATGCTTCCGCATGCTCATGTCGAGCGCCTTGAAGCATGGCCAAGCCAACACTGAGCATGGTTGCCCCTAACACCTCTTCCCTATCAGTCCAACGCTTGGTGTTGAAACCTAGACATGAGTGGTGGGTGTTCAATTGACTTCAAGAACCGTCATGCCTGCCAACGAATCATGTCCCACAGTGGAGACTGCTTTCTTGTCCCCGGCCCGGTACGAATGAATGATGCTTGTTTGCAAGCCATGGCTACACCCGTGATGACTGCTCGTGGGCCGGAATTCCGACAGGTGATGGCAAGTTTGAATTCTGGTCTCCGCTATGCGTTTAACCTAAGTCCGTCCGTTCCGGAAATGAAGAATCAATCGTGGACTGGTGAAGACGGCTACAAGGTTGTCGTCGTATCTGGAAGCGGAACTGCAGCGATGGAAATGGTGATCGCAAATCGCTTTCGACAAAACGACTTGGTTCTCGTCCCTACCAACGGAAAATTCGGAGAACGTGTAGCGCAAATTTGTGAACAATTCTGTAATGTCAAACACCTCAAATACGAATGGGGGCGCTCCTTTGACCTATACGAATTAGAACAACAATTGGAACGTAAATGCTACGAAGCGGTCTTGATTTGTCACAACGAAACCAGCACGGGAATCACCCAAGATGCTGCTGCGATCGCAGAAATGTGTGCACGCCATGAAACATCGTTCATTCTGGACGGAATCACATCTGTCGGAGGAATGCCGGTTCACCCAGCAGAATGGAAGGCAGAAGCAGTGGTAATGGGAGCACAGAAATGCACGGCGGGGCCTTCGGGAATTGCGGCAATTGCAGTCAGTCCACACTGCGTAGAACGCATGAACGCGATTCATGCTCAAAACGATAACAACCCTCGGTATTACCTTGACATGATGTCGGCTCTCAAGAAAGGGGACGACGACCAAACACCTTGGACTCCTGCAATTAACCTGGCCATGGGTTGGTCGGCATCTCTTGGAACCCTGAAGGAAGAAACTAACGAAGCCCGCTGGAACCGTTGTGCAAGTTTAGCAAAAGGAGTTCGGAATTTATTTACTGACTTGGGCTTTGTTCTTCTTGCTGATGAAGGACAGCGTAGCGATACCGTCACTGCAATCATGTATCCAGAAGGGATTGACGACTCGTGGCGCTCCGCACTCAAGGACAAGTACGATACGCAAGTCATAGGCGCTCAGGACCATCTTAAGGGCAAGATGTTTCGTGTCGGCTCAATGGGTGAAACTCCAGTTGAAGAAATGGTTGAAGGTTGTATCCGAATGCTTGCATGTTTTGAGGAACTCGGACTAGAACTTCCAGAAGTTGATGTGAAATCCTATTTCCAGTGAGGGGACGTAATGACACGGTGCATCGTATTGGGACGGTTTCAGCCGTTCCATCTTGGACATGCATCCCTCGTCAAAGCCGCAGCAGAACATGCTGGTAATGATGGGGAATTGATCCTAGCCATAGGTTCGGCCCAAGCCGAATGGGAAGCGAGGAATCCATGGACCTTTGCCGAGCGGGAGGCGATGATTCGCTCTTGGGCGGAAGCGGAGAATGTCGCCCTGGAAGTGGTTGGCATCGAGGACATCAACGACCCCCAAAATTGGGTGAAGCATGCCACAGCCATACACGGAGATGGAGTGTTGGTCACCTCAGATGAACCAACTGCTGTTCTCTATGAAGCGAGTGGATGGAATGTTGAACGGGTCGATTTGTCCCAACGTGAAGCGCTGGAAGGTTGGAGAGTTCGTCAAACGATACGCATGCTCTCAACAGTTTTTGAGGACGACGCTGCTCGTGAAGTTCTGAAAACAAGTGTCCCACAACCGATCATTGAATGGTTGATAGAAAACGATGCGATGTTCCGCTGCTCTACATTTGGCACTGGCGTGCATGCAGGATAATTCAATCTGAAGCAACGACAACTCGGGCTGCAAGAATGACCTTGGATTTGTACAGGTAGCCCTGTTCTAAAACATCAACAACGGTACCGGTAGGAAACTGTTCGGAAGAAGGGATGGTCGTAATCGCTTCCATTTTGGCTGGGTCGAAAGAGGCGTTCTTTGCATCGATAACGACAACACCGTCCGATTGTAGTTCATGCCACATTTTGTTTCGTAGTAATCGCAAACCCTGTGCAATTGGGCTCTCATCATCGGCTTCAATACCCACCATGGCACGGTCAACATCACCAAGAATGGTCAACATTCTCCGAGCAAGACCCATTCCGCCGTATTGAATCAATTCTGCTTTTTCACCCATCATCCGCTTGCGAACATTCTGAATTTCTGCATCCTTGTAGGCAATTTCTTTCTCGGCAAACTCAGCACGCTCAAGGGCTACTTCCAAAGGGTCACGCTCTTCTTCAACCTCAATCTCAAGCTCTTCTTCTGCTAAAGGCTCGGAAATCTCCTCTTCCACTGCTGGTGGAATTTGTGCTTCCACTTCGGTTTCCTCGACAGGTGATTCATCAGATGATTCGTCGGACATCAGTTGCCGGTCCCGCGCATGGATTTTGAACCCCACGCTTAGGATGAATGAAGATAGGACGAGAGATTCCATTCTCCATAGCCCCATTTGGTAGCCTCAAGATGTTCTCGTCCCAGAACCCATTCCAAATCCTCCTCAATAGCCGCACGGTTCACTGCGTAGACGAGTGATTTCGATGCCCGGCTGTGTGCCTGGAATGTTGGAACGATTTTCGGGTCGTCTTTTTCATCAATCGATTCACCGAGGGCTTTCCTTCGCCCCATCCAATTCAAGACCACACGGTCAGCATATTCTTCAGCCGCTATACCTTTGAGATTAGCATGAACCTTATCCCAAACCTGTTGAGTATAGAGTTCGTGAATGTCCCCCACTTCATTTCGCAAGGCTTCCTCAAGATAGAGAAACGCCCGGCCTTCCCAGACTTCCCATTGACCTGGACTTGCCCACTTCATGAGCAAAAGTAGGCCTTCTTCACCGTCTTGACATGACAAGAGTGCGTCCCGGACAGAATCGTCTTCCCCAACATCTTGCTCGTCCATCCAGTCCAAGAGTTCAGCCTCTGCATCAATAGCAAAGCTGTTGGTCAACTGATGGTCCTGCTCCGGCCGTCGGTCACGAAAAGAGCCAGCAGCCATTCCTGTTGCGAGTTCAGCCCAAGAGCAATTCATAAGTAAATCAAGTGTTGGGGTGTGGACGAGAAGTCCAATCATCTCAAGCCCCATGGGTTTGTGGAAACAACGGTCTCGTTTGAGGCCATCGCTTCATACATTCCAAGGGAGATGAGTTCGGAAAGTGCTTTGTATGCTGAACACATGGTACAACCATGCGCAGAATTCTTACGATACTCTTTTGCCTATCGCTGCTAAGCCTTCCAATGAATGCAAATGCACAAGTTTCTGGCGCTGCTGTATCCCTTGAATGCTCAGAAACTTACATGCCAACCGACCCCCTTGCTGGAGGAAACGAATCCTTTGAGTGTATCGTATCAAACCCAACAACATACACTGAAAACATCAGTATAGGAGTTACTGGCGACGGGCTTGAAGTTGACGCTCCAGCCTATCTCAACGTCTCTGCGGGCGGAAATGTAACCTTCAATGTCAGTGTCGCATGGGATGCTGGAGTTGACCCTGATTCAGTACGCACCATTACAACCACTGCAAGTGTAACTGCAATGAACGAAGTTCCGCCACCCAATTCTGCATCATCATCAGTCAATACATTGTTTGACTTTGGACACAACTATTCCGCTAATGGATGCACTACTGAGGCTACTACGACCGCAGAATACATTCAATTCCAAATGGGCAACAATCTTGGAAGCCTCACATTTGAACTGAATCACTCTGCTGCCCCAATCCATGCAGAGAACTTCGCCCTCCTAAGCCTCATGGGTTGTTATGATGACACAATCTTCCACCGAGTTATTGATAATTTCATGATTCAAGGCGGCGATTTCACCAACTACGATGGCACAGGAGGACATGCTGCATCATGGCAAGGGTTCTGTAACGGCCAGGCCTCCAATAACTCCTCATGCAGTGGAAGCGGCTCAGATGCTTGGACCATTCCAGACGAAGCAAACAATGGATTGATTCATTCTCCTTATGTGCTTTCAATGGCCAAGATGAGTGCCCCAAATACTGGTGGCTCTCAATTCTTTATTGTTGATGATTCTTCACAAAATCATTTGGATGGCACACACACTGTATTTGGCAAAGTTGTTGATGGCACATCTGTAGTCGATTCAATCAGCGCAATGACCACTGGACAATACGGCCGGCCTGTCGTGGATGTTGTGATTGAGCGAGCAATTGTCGTATCCGGTGTAGATTTTGACTCGGACTCTGATGGTATTAACAACGAGGCAGACAATTGCCCCGATGATGCAAATCCAAACCAAGAAGACTTTGACAACGATAACATGGGGGACGCTTGCGATGATGACAACGACAACGATTTGGTGAACAATTCTGATGATGCATTCCCATTTGATGTCACTGAGCAATCTGACTTTGACGGTGACGGAACTGGTGATAACGCAGACGCTGATGATGATAACGACGGATTAAACGACACTGATGACGCTTTTGACAACGACGCCAATGAAACCACAGATACTGATGAAGACGGTATCGGAAACAATGCTGATGCAGACGACGATGGTGACGGGATAGTAGATGAAAGCGACAATTGTCCACTGGTAGCAAATGCTGACCAAGCCGACGCAGACAACGACGGAATCGGTTCAGCATGTGACGCTGACGAGGTTGAAGACGAAACCCCAGCCGTGCCAGCCCTCGGTCTTGCTGCGACAGGGATGGTCGTTCTCTTAGCCAGCATTATTGCACGACGAGATTGAGTCCATCGGCCCGTTGAAGAGCCTTTTTTGTAAGAGCCTTCAAGAACGACGTGCTGAACCCCGAAGCAGGAGGGTCTTGTCTTGGCGACGATTAAGGAGCAAATCGAGTTAATTCGCGTCGAGATCGATAAGACCCAGAAAAACAAAGCCACAAACGCCCACATTGGGAAGTTAAAGGCAAAGATCGCCCAACTCAAACTAAAGGAAGAGAAGGTCGCTGCACACTCAAAAGCAAGCGGCGGCGGTAAAGGATTTGAAATTCGCAAATCCGGTGACGCTACTGTTGCTCTGGTTGGATTTCCTTCAGTGGGTAAATCGACCCTCATTTCTAAGGTCACGGATGCACACTCTGAAACCGGTGGCTACGCCTTTACCACGCTCACATGTATTCCCGGAGTGATGGAACATCGTGGAGCTAAAATCCAGATTCTGGACTTACCTGGACTCATCAAGGGGGCAGCCGAAGGAAAGGGACGTGGAAGAGAAATTCTCAATGTCATCCGGAGTGCAGACATGGTGCTGTATATCGTTGACCCGTTCCAAGACGGGCACTTTGATGTTCTTCACAGAGAACTACACAATGCTGGACTTCGCTTGAACGAAGAGAAGCCGCCGATTTTCATTAAGCGAACCGACCGAGGTGGAGTTGAAATCCGCAGTACAGTTGAACAAACCCACCTGACGAATGAGGAAATGGCCGACATCATCCGTTCCTTTGGATACACATCCGCTCTAGTCACACTTCGTGAAGATTCTACTGCTGAACAAATCGTTGACTGTCTAGCAGGAAATCGTATTTACGAAACTGCGGTTATTGCCATTAACAAAATTGACATCGCTACCGACCATGATATCGCAAGAACACGAGCAGCCTTACCCCATGATTGGCCCGTGATGAACATTTCAGCATTCAAAGACATTGGATTAGAGGAAATGAAAGATTTCATCTATAATAATCTTGGATTTATGCGAGTCTACCTCAAGCCACAAGGGCAAGATGCTGACATGGAAGACCCCCTCATAGTCAAGGATGATTCTACAGTTCAAAACATCTGTATCAAACTCCACCGTGATTTCGTGAGGAAGTTCCGATTCGCACGAATTCGTGGACCAAGTGCTAAATTTGACGACCAACGGGTAGGCCTAGACCATCAACTCAAGGATGGAGATGTCCTGACTATCGTTGTCAAGCGCTGAGAAGAACATGTGAAGGATAATACCTTTCAGACCTCACGGAGTTTCATGAACGGAACCGGCTTAGTGCTTACAATCGGTGAGACATCGGAGCATGTTAACACCTCACTTCAATTTTATTCACCTGACAAACTCATATTGTTGACAAGTGAAAAATTCGCATCCAAGACACGTAGGAGACTGAGTCACTGGAAGAAACAATTCAATCTTGAAGGGGAGGTCTTTGTGATTGAGGATTTATTCGGCAAGGATGCTGCTTACCATATCATGGATAAAACATTCAAAGCGATTCATTCTCTTCATGATCAAGAATACAAACCGGTACTTGTGGGGATTACTGGGGGAACAATGCACATGGCGGCGGCGGTCTCGACTGCCGCAAATATTTCCTATGCACCTGTATTTTATGTCAAACAACCAAGTGGTACGGAAGTTGTCCAACCCAACAAAGATGTAATTGAAATGCCAACTCTGACAGCCTTCAACAAGATTATGTTAATGCCAACTGAAGCACTTCAGTTGTTTTCAAGAGTTGCGGAAGCAGTGGCAGAGGGAGAAGATGTGAACCTTTCTTTATCAGATGCAAAAGATATCAACATGCCAGTAGAATTTTTGGACCACCTGACTGAGATCCGTGTTATGGAGAAGTTAAGCAAAACTGAATATGTGTTCACAAATGCAGGGTCAGTAATTGTTCAGATCATTGCAAAAAACCCAAACATCGCCAAGATGCTGGAGTCTAAAAAGAAGAAAAGCGAGGCACCAGACCATTTGTATGCCTGATATCGACTTGCCGAGGGATTCTAATGCATATTTTGTACTCATTTCGTCGTTGCCCATATGCCATGCGAGCCCGTATGGCCATTGTGCGCACAGAATTTGAGGTTGAACATCGAGAAGTGATTCTCCGTGACCGCCCTGCGCATATGATGGACATTTCTCCAAAAGGAACTGTTCCCGTATTGCAACTAGCAGACGGTACCGTCATTGAAGAGAGCCTCGAAATCATGCAACACGTGTTGAACTGGACCCTCAGCTCGCACGAAAAAGAATGGATTGACCGAAATGATAACGAGTTCAAATTCCACCTTGACCGCTACAAATATCCCAACCGCTACGAAGATGTTGACGAGATTGAGCATCGTGAAGCGGCTTGTTCGTTCATTAAATCGTTGGAGGCAGAACTCCCATCTGGCCATCTAAGCGACGCCATTTTTCCATTTATTCGTCAATTCGCCAATCATGACCGCGATTGGTTTGACAACCAGCCATGGCCAAAGGTTCACACTTGGCTTTCTCAGCAACTTAGTTCAGAGGAATTCGGCATGTGCATGAAGAAGCACAAACAATGGATGCCTAGTGAATGACGGCAGACCCGGTTAATCCCTCACAGATATTCAAATAATCCAATTGGACGGGCTGAAACATGATCGAAGAGGAATCGCTGTCCAATAGCGCCCCCGATGATGTAAAAGAGCCCACTGATCTACGAGAATTGTATGAAGAAAAGCCTCTCTTCAAGGGGTTAAAGGATTACAAAGGAGAGTTATTGTTTGGCTCAACCTTGCTGATCTTGCTCTATCGGTGGAATCTCCAACCGGTCAATGTTATCCTCATCGTTATGCTTGTATTTTGGAGTAGTATCCGGCTTCTTTCAACTACCAAACTTTTTTCATCAAACACTGAACTTTCAGGAAAGAGTTCTAGGATTCGAAGTGTCAAAATAACCGGGTTATTGCTTTCTGTAATCCTAACCTTCCTCATCATTTCATCCCTTATTTTCCTCAATGTATCACCCCAAACTGGAGGTGATTCTGTTATGTTTGATTCTCAGAACTTTGAGGAAGGCGCCTTCCAAAATTTGGAAGAATTTAGTGATGGAAATTCATCTTGGTGGGGTACACTTGGCGAATATATGGTAAGTGATTCAAAACGAGCACCAACCACAGTCCTTCCCACAAAAGAATACCAGTCCCTTGAACCCAATGGTGGGGAAATTAGCATCACTTGGTTCGGGCACTCAACCATCCTGATCGAAACCGCGAATGTCACCATCATTACCGACCCTTTGTTTGGTGAGGACAACACTGACCCGTTGTTCTTCGGACCATCTCCGTTTCCGTATCAACACTCATACAGTCTGAGTGAATTACCTAAAATCGATTATGTTTTCATATCCCATGACCACTATGACCACCTTGACATGGATACTATCAAAGAACTCAGTGATTCGACATTCTTTGTCCCATTAGGGGTCAAATCACACCTATTGCGTTGGGGTATTACTGATGGACAGGTCAGTGAATTAGATTGGTACGAGGAAGCGAACATTACCGATGAATTTCAAGTGGCACTCACGCCGGCTCAACACTTTAGCGGACGAGGTTTGGGGAATATGGATTCTACTTTGTGGGGTTCATGGGTGTTTGAACTAGAACATTCTACTTTGTATTTCAGTGGAGATACTGGATACATGGAGGAATTCAAAATCATTGGTGAGCGATACGGGCCCTTTGATATCGCGTTCCTAGAATCAGGACAATATGACATTGCATGGAAAGACGTCCATATGTTCCCAGAAGAGGCCATACAGGCAGCCATTGACCTCAATGCAAAATCAGTACTCCCCATTCATAATTCAAAATTTGAATTGGCCCTCCATCCTTGGGAAGAACCCCTTGAACTCGTTACATCGATTGGTTCAAGGAACAACATTTCAGTTACAACACCAATGATCGGAGAATCGTTTCTTCTCAATCAACCCCACCCTGATGAAGAATGGTGGCTCAATGTCTCTGTAGAGACGCCATCCTTTTTGAAAACGAATCCCCTTGTGGGTGTTGCTCTAGCGCCTCTGAACCTCGTTGGAATCGTATGGATTGTCACAGGACGCCAAGCGAAACGAAATTTGGATGATTCTGAAGAATGACCCGGCTCTAAGAGGATTGTAGATCGCAAGGGAAACTATCAATCCCAGATACCCATGTCCATTTTGGCATCTTCACTCGCATGTATTTTTGGATCCCAACGAGGCGTCCATACAAGATTGATATGGACTGAATCAAGTCCATTGGTTGAAAGTGCAGCACGATGTGCTGCCGCCATGATTTCAGGAGCGGCAGGACAACCTGGAGAAGTAAGAGTGAGGTCGACTTCTGCATGAGTGCCTTCCTCTTTTTCTTCTAAACGAACATCGTAAACCAAACCAAGTTCTACAATCGACAAATCCAGTTCGGGGTCTTCAACTTCATCAAGTTGTTCAATCACTTCTTCCTTGGTCACCATCGTTAATCCCCTCTGTTTTGACGTAGGTCGGTCATCACTTTATCATACATGTTGCGAAATCCATTAGACCGACTCGGTGTAAGTGTATTGAGCAGTCCCATTTCTTCAGCAAAAGTTGGTGGAATGAGTACGGCCTGTGCCGGCGTAAGACCATCGAGTGCAATGGTAAGAATTCCCATCAAACCTTGGACCATGCGAGCATCAGATGAAGAAAGAAATTGAATACGCCCCTCGGTGATTCCAATCCTGACATGAGCTTCGGATTGACATCCTCTTATCCGTGTTTCATCATCCCACTGGTCTTGGGGTAATTCCACGACTTCATCGGCCAATTCAAACAACATCTCGAGACGTTCACGTTTATCGTCAATTGCCTGAAACTCTTCAACCAGTTCTTGAAGCGCTTCTGGATACGTCATGCAAATTTCTCCACAATGCCTCGTAATTCATCAACAAGGGCTTCGGCTTCTTCCCTTGTGTTGTAAACGTAGAATGATGCACGAACAGTACCAGAGATTCCAAGGCGGTGAAGCAGAGGTTGGGCGCAATGATGTCCGGTTCGTACGGCAAAACCTCGTGCATCGAGAAGATGGGCCATATCTTCGCTGTTGATGGTTGGGTGTAGGAACGACACAACTGCTGCATCGTGTTCTCCATGCCGTCCGTAAACATTCATTCCAAGTCCTCTCAATTGTTCGGCAACCCAAGAAGCAATTTCAATCAACCGTGAATGTTCTTTGTCCAAGTCAAACGATTCCATCCATTCAAGCGCAGCAGTCCATCCGACGGCTTCAGCGATTCGGGGTGTTCCGGCCTCAAACTTGTGCTCATTGGTTTGGTAGGTCGAACCTTCAATGGTCACGGTTTCAATCATATCACCACCTCCCATGAACGGCTCCATTTCATCAAAAGCAGATTGTGTGACCAGTAATGCACCAATTCCGGTTGGCCCACACATTTTATGCGCTGAAAAAGCCATGAAATCAGCACCAAATGCTTGGAAATCTACGGTGGAATGTGGGAGTCCCTGAGCAGCATCAATGAGAACACGGGCACCAACTGCTCGAGATTTCTCAATGATTTCTTCAAGTGGATTTCGGACACCAAGAACGTTGGAGGTGTGAACAACACAAACCAATGCTGCTCCGTCTAATGCATGGTCGAACGCTTCCATGTCCAGAGTAAAATCCTGTGACACTGGAACATAACGCAACTCGACCCCTCGTTCCTCGGCGAGCATTTGCCACGGAACTATGTCAGAATGGTGTTCCATTTCAGTAAGAACAATCACATCGCCAGATGTCAATTTAGCTCTCCCCCAAGAATGTGCAACCAGGTTGATTGCCTCGGTAGTTCCACTGGTGAGAATTGCTCTGTCTGCATTGTAGCGTTGTTTGAGTTTACTGCGGCATGACTCGTATCCTTCGGTTGCTTCACCCGCAAGGGTGTGGACTGAACGGTGAACATTTGCATTCGATTTAGAATAGTAATCGTTCATAGCGTCAAGAACAACCTGGGGCTTTTGTGTGGTAGCAGCATTGTCAAGGTAAACCAACGGGTGTCCGTTGACCATGCGTTGCAAAATAGGGAACTGATCACGGAGCATCGCTTCACCTCATCAATTCACATTCTAAGTGTACGGTGAGTCGGGTGCGCATTTCGTCAACAAGTGCCTTGGACTTAAGCGCCGAAAAACCGTCTTGCATGAAGCCTTCAATAATCAGTGCTGTTGCTTCATCGGCTCCAAGTCCCCGACTCATGAGGTAATGCATTTGTTCCAGGTTGACGGGAGAACTTGCAGCTCCGTGATTTGCAGAGACTTCGTCGGCTAAAACTTCCAATTCAGGAATGGCTTCTGCTCGTGAGCGTTCGGAGAGTAAGAGATTCTTGAAGACTTGACTAGCGTCAGATTGGTTCGCTGCCTTGGCGATGGTCAACAATCCAGTTGAGATTGAATGACTCTCATCGTTGCATGCAGCGTGGATGTGAAGGTTAGAATTTGTATGGCCAACGTCGTGATGAATCTCAATGTGATGGTCAACATGGCGTTGGTCATGACCGTGGATTGAAATGGCTTGAGTCAAACTCCCACCTGCAGCCATCAATCTGGTGCGTAGATCGTTCTTACAGCGGAACCCTCCGATAGAGAGCGAAGCCATTTCGATAGTTGCATCTCGTTGAACGGTCCAGTCCTCGCAACGAAGCAGTTTGGAATTTGCTGATAGTTCGTTAATGAATCCAATTGCTACGCGAACGTTATTCTTAACAGACCCCGTGATGTGAAGCCCCGCCCATTCAGCTTCTCCAGATAGATGGAGGATAACAGTGACATCCTTGTCACAATCAATGTGAAGATGGCCTACGGAGACATGGCCAGAGGCAACAGCACGAATATGAACAACAGGCAATGTGCCGTCAGTAGAGAGCGAGACGCCTGTCTGACCAAGTTCACTCAAGAAGACACGGGCAATGTCGCCGTCTGTCATGACTCGGGGCATGCCGTCGGTGAGAACACCTCCGTCATCAATTTCCCAACGGAAAGGGACTGCATTTGGTATGGTTTCAACGGTTGAAGGGTGAATCCTTTTCCAGGGAGTGTATCTCCACAAATGGTTAGCCCTTGAGGGAAGTTCCATCTTGGAGTACTTCATCCAATCGAACCCTCCATTTCCAATTCCAGGAGTTTGTTGAGTTCAACTGCGTATTCCATCGGCAACTCTCGAGTAAAGGGTTCAAAGAATCCATTGACGATAAGGCCCATTGCTTGCTCTTCCGTAAATCCGCGACTCATCAAGTAGAACAACTGGTCCCCTGAGACCTTTGAGACACTCGCTTCGTGCTCGAGGTCGGCCGTAGGATTTCCGACTTCCATGGTAGGATAGGTGTCGGAGCGTGATTCGCTGTCCAGCATCAAAGCGTCACAAACGATCTTTGAGCGGCATCCGTGAGATTTTGGAGTGACCTGCAGCATACCGCGGTAAGAAGAACGTCCTCCGTTCTTAGAGATAGATTTCGACAGAATATTCGACGTAGTATTAGGCGCAAGATGGTGGACTTTAGCCCCAGCATCTTGATGTTGACCTTTACCTGCGTAGGCGACAGATATCACTTCGGCGTGGGCACCCTCGCCTTTCAGGAGAACTGAGGGGTACTTCATCGTCAATTTGGAACCAATGTTTCCGTCAACCCATTCGATGGTTGCGCCCTCATAAGCGACACCTCGCTTAGTAACGAGATTAAACACGTTAGCAGACCAATTTTGGATGGTTGAATAGCGAATTTTAGCTCCCTTCATAGCAATGAGTTCAACAACTGCAGAATGCAATGAATCCGTTGAGTATGTCGGCGCTGTGCAACCTTCGACATAGTGGATACTGCTGTCTTCGTCTGCGATAATCAGTGTTCGCTCAAACTGCCCCATGTTTTTAGCATTGATTCTGAAATAAGCTTGGACGGGCATTTCAACATGTACGCCCTTTGGAACGTAAATGAATGAACCTCCTGACCAAACAGCCGTGTTCAGAGCTGAGAATTTATTATCGGTGTGGGGCACGATGGTCCCAAAGTATTTCTTGACGATTTCAGGGAATTTCTTCAATCCACTGTCCATGTCAAGGAAAAGTACACCTTGCACTTCAAGATCTTCTCTGATGGAATGGTAAACGGCTTCCGATTCATATTGAGCCGTTACTCCGCCGAGCCACTTCTGTTCAGCCTCTGGAATCCCCAAGCGATTGAATGTGTTCTTGATGTCTTCCGGAACATCATCCCAATCGTTCTTGGTAGCGTCAGACGAGCGCAAGAAGTAAGTGACGTTATCAAAATTAATTTGGTTGAGCGAGTGACAGTTGCCCCAATCCGGCATTGGCCGTTCAATAAAGTGATTATAGGCCTTTACACGGAGGTCCGTCATCCATTTCGGTTCGTCTTTGAGTGCAGAGATATCCCTCACTACTTGTTCAGACAGTCCTTTATCAAAACGAATAGTTGCGTTCTCTGGGTCGTGGAATCCAAATCGGTAATCACCGACTGCATCATTTGCATCTTCATTCATATTTAGGCCTCCGGTACAGCATCAATCCAATCGTAGCCCTTATCTTCCAACTCGAGGGCCAAATCTGGGCCACCAGTCATCAGAATCTGACCGTCGATCATAACGTGAACATAGGTTGGCTTGACATGGTCAAGAAGTCGTTGATAGTGGGTAATGATAAGACACCCTGCATGGGGTGCCACTTGGTTGATTCCCTTTGCAACAATTCGCAAAGCATCGATGTCAAGCCCTGAATCTGTCTCGTCCAATAGGGCGAGTTTAGGATTCAGCATTAGCATTTGGAGGACTTCCAAACGCTTCTTTTCCCCTCCGCTAAAGCCGTCGTTAACATACCGTGACAGGACTGATTTGTCCATATCAAGAGTTTTCATGGCTTCATTGAGTTCTTTTCTAAAGGCTCGGCCTTTGATGGGCTCGTCCCGCACGGATTGTACAGACTTCTTCAAGAATGTCCCAACCTGAACCCCAGGGATTACCACTGGATATTGGAAGGATAGAAACATTCCAGCACGAGCTCGTTCAAAGACTGCAAGATCCTCAAGAGGTTGTCCCATGTAGTAAATTGAGCCTTCGGTAATTTCGTAGGCTGGATGGCCCATGAGGACGCTTGCTAGCGTCGATTTGCCGGCACCATTACGGCCCATAATCACATGGATTTCACCCTTGTGAATGGTAAGACTTAGCCCCTTAATAATGGGGGTTCCATCAACACTCACATGAAGATTTTCAATACGTAAAATCGCGTCCACTTCATTCACACCCGTTACTACGCTCCCGTCCCTCCCTTATGAAGGGATGTTGTGGGTCATATACCCGACCGGAATTACCGGTGCGAATAGTGGATTGAATACAATTCAATTCCACATTAAGATTCGTCAGATTTTGAGTACAACTCATGTTCATTCTTCTTTAGTTTCGTTCTTGTGTTCTAATAGTTTTTTCTCGTACTCTTCCTTACTGAGACCGTGCCACCCTTTGCACATTCCAGTAGGCGACCGTCCACATCCACATTTGCCCATGTTCTTCATTCCTCCTTGCCTTTCTCAGCAATGGGGATTATTAAATATAAGAGGTTTTACTAAAGAAACCATAGTATCACGGACGAAACCACCTTTGCTCCATTAATTCATTTGAGTTCACCTCCAAACGAAGGGTTCCCCAGACGAGAGTTGATATCCAACCGCTCGCACCTTGTGGCATGGATGATGACTTAGTGGCGAAATATGCTGCTGAGGCAAAGGCAGCGATGGATGCAGAATCTCAACGCCGAATCGCAGAAACAACGAACCCTGAAGAGGAAGAACGGTTGCAAAACATGTCCATCTTTGACCTCATTGAATCCGAATACCTCATTCCCGCATTGCTCTCCCGCCTGGGTACCGTACGAGCTGCTTTGGACGGGCACGGTGGAGGTATTGCCGTAACTCGGCATGCGAAATCCGAAAAAGGTCTTGACATCGTGTTGGACCTCACCGGAGCGTGCCTCTCTTGCGGGGCCGCACCAGGTACGCTGGAGGGAGTCAAAACAGACCTTGAAGGAGATCCTGAAATCCATTCGATTAAGTTCTCCTCTGCCCTTCTTGATACATTTGATGAACTCGGAAGAGAGTTCATTTTAGCACATGGAAAAGTAGAATTCGTTGACGCTTAAACAGAGTGAACACAACCCATCCCAGCCGAGGCTTTGATAATTCAAGCCCCGAGGGTCGGGCATGGTCGCATGGAAGGAAGGCACTCGTAAGGACCCAAAGCCATGCCGAGAACAAGACCGTGGTAAATTCGAAGTAACCCAGAGAGATGGTCGCGCTCGCCTTGGTCGACTGCACACTGAACATGGAGTTCTAGAAACACCTGCACTTCTTCCCGTTGTCAATCCAAACATCCGAACCATTGAGCCACGAGAAATGTGGGACAAATACGGCATTGGCGCTCTCATTACCAATTCATACATCATTTGGAAGCATGAAAACCTCAAAACCCAAGCGCAAGAAAACGGTGTTCACGCTTTGTTGAATTTCCCCGGCGTAGTCATGACAGATTCGGGTACGTTTCAATCATACATCTACGGAGACGTTGAAGTCGGCGTGGAAGAAATCGTATTGTTCCAACGCTCTATTGGTGTTGACATAGCAACGATGCTTGACGTGTTTTCCCGCCCTGACATGACCGAATCCGAAGTTGAGGAAGCCGTGCATGAGACGGTGAAAAGGGCAGAGGCAAGTATTGAGGCATCAGATGACACCATGCTCAACGGGCCAATTCAAGGTGGCGTATTCCGCAAACTACGCCAACTTTCAGCACAGTTGATGGCTCCCCATGAATTCTCAGTCCATCCAATAGGTGGCATTGTCCCTGTGATGGAACAACAGCGGTACAAGGATTATGCAAAAATCATGATGGCTACCCTTCCACATTTGCCACCAAACCGTCCGGTCCACATGTTTGGATGTGGCCACCCCATGCTGTTCCCGATGTCAATAGCCCTCGGGGCTGATTTGTTTGACTCCGCAGCATATGCATTGTTTGCAAGAGATGGACGACTCCTCACCCCATGGGGAACCGAGCGGATTGACGATTTGGTCGATTGGCCCATGTTGATGCCCTGTGTTGCTATGCTGAGCCCGGCTGATGTACGAGCGATGTCTGCTTTAGAAAAAGAAAAGTGTCTTGCCCATTACAACCTTGAGGTTACGCTTGCGGAACTTGCCCGATGTAAACAGGCAGTCCGTGACGGTAAGATCTGGCAACTTGCTGAACAACGTAGCCATCAACACCCCGCTCTAAGAGAAGCCTTCCTCTGGTTGTCAACCCGGCCTGCCCTTAACAGCAATCAACGGCCTGACCTCTTCTACAACGATCGAGACGCTGCAAAAGACCTGAAAACCGACCGAGGAATGTGGGAAGATTCCTGGGACTGGGTAGTTTGGAATCAACACACTCCAAGGACAGGCGGCGTCCAATGGTCCGGAGATGATACCTTCGTACGCCCGCACATTCAGAAAGCCCGTAGGGCAATTCACACGCGTTGGACTTCGAGGGAGGAAACAAACTGTGCCTTCATATTCCATGGAATCAGAGGCCCATTTCGTGACCGGCTTATTGACCAATTTATTTGGCTTCAACATCATTTCCCTAACGTCCAAACCCTCATGCTAACACCCCTTGGATTGATACCCGTTGCTCTTGAAGACGTGAATCCGTTCGCTCATGTGAATGCTCCGGATTGGGTACTCAACCATAGACCAGACGATTTGTGGATTCAACGAGAACTAGAACGACTCGGAATGGGAGATGCTCCATATGTATGCGTAGACGCAAAGGGTGATGGAATCAAGTCCCGTATGGAAACCGGACTTGAACAATTAAATTTGTCTTCAGAAAATCTTCATACTCCGATGAAGAACGAAGATAGAAAAAAGATTGATAGTATCTTGAATCAACATCAAGCCATTGAGAAAATGATGGTGATGTTAAACATGGATCGTGTCAGTTCAGAATCCGTCGCAGTGGGTTCAACATTTGTAATTAATCGACAAGGACGAGTCAAGAACGTCTTGGATTCTGCTGGAGAACACATGCTAAGCCCAAGGTTGAGAGACGGTGGTCTTTCTCTGGCTAATGCAGGTGCGCTTCATTTATTCAGCAAGCGTACGGAACCTCTCCCAAATACGATGCCAATTTCTGAATGGAACGGTACGTCCGGAAACGGCCCGGCTTGCGTGATAGTGGCGAGTGATGCTGAGCCCTATGTTCGTCAAGGAAGAAATGTATTTCACGGATTCGTAATTGCTTGTGACCGATGGGTTCTCCCTGGGGAAGCGTGCCTCATTCTCAATGAATCTGGAGCTTTGTTAGGCCATGGGATTTCTCAGTGTAATGCCAATGAACTCAGCGTCTTTACCAAGGGAATTGCCGTTAAGACTCGGGGCGGAATTCTCGCAGAGGAATAAGGCAACTCGTTCCCACGGAGGCAAAGGCTTCAAGGGTCGCCGTTTATCTCGTATTTCTGTGGCTCCTATGGATGATGACCTCGTCATTCACAGCAAGGGCCTTACCAAATCTTACGGCCCCCATGTTGCACTGGATAACCTCAACCTCTCAGTCCCCCGAGGAGCGACCGCTCTTCTCGGACCAAATGGTGCAGGGAAATCTACGTTTTTGAAAACTATATTGGGGCTTATCCAAGCGACGTCTGGTGAAGCAACCGTTTTGGGCCTCGACATCAAAACACAGGGTGAGGCAATACGTTCTCGTATTGGTTACATGCCGGAATACGATGCGCTGAACCCAGAGATGGATGCGATTCATCAAGTGCGCTATTCGGGAGAACTCCTAGGCATGAATCCCGTTGTCGCCCTCAATCGCGCCCATGAAGCACTTCAGTTTGTTGGAATGGGGGAACAGCGTTACCGTGAAATCAAAAGTTTCTCAACCGGAATGAAGCAAGCAACAAAACTGGCTTGTGCCATCATCCACGACCCAGAGTTAATTATTGCTGACGAGCCTTCAAACGGCCTAGATGCTAAAACTCGGGAATTTATGATTTCAACATTGAATACTATGGTGAATGAAGGCCAACGCTCCGTGCTTATGGCAAGTCACTTGATGGAAGATGTTGAACGTGTATGCGAAAACATTGTGCTACTCCACAAGGGCAAACTGGCTGCACAAGGTAGAATTGAAGACCTCAAGGCGATTGATAAAGAAGTTGAAATTCACGTGTGGGGAGGAGCGACCCGACTTGAGGAACTGCTTCGTGACCGGGGTTTCAAGGTACGTCGAGAAGGGCGTGTGATGCGTGTTGCAAATACCGAAGAACATACGACCACCCATATCCTCCAAGCAGCGAGCGAAGTCGGGGCACAAATTCGGAGAATGCATGAATACGAAGCGTCACTTGAAGACCTCTTTCTAGCCATCATGGAAAATCTTGGATATGAAGTGAAATCGAGTGATGACCTCTTATCATCTCCAATTGAAGCACGCCGAGTTGACGCTCCGGAATCTCTTGGCGGTGGTGCTGCATGAGTGACGAGCCAGTCAACGAGGCAGAAGCCCCAATTACCGGCCAGGGACGAATGGATGTCGCATGGGGATCTGATAGTGGGGACGAGGTTGATGTCGCTCAAACGAGTGCTCAAACAGCCCATGGAGGAGAAATTTTTGAACAAAAGTACACCACTTGGAACGGAACGCTCAATCCACGATGGATGAGAAACTGGGCCATACTGAGGCACCACCTTCTTGGCATCTTCAAAAAAGGGCACCGTCCATGGTCCATGCCAACACGAATTTTTATTCTCATCGCCTTTATTGGATCGTTAACTGATGCCGCATTTACACTGTTATCCAGCCTCATTGGAAGTGCAGAATTCCACTCATTGTTTGGCGTGAGCCGAGATAACTTGTACGGGCACGTACTGGGATTCTTCCCTAGAAATGTCCTGTTTTACCCACTCGTGGCTGCTCTTTTAGTGGGGAGTGTAATTTCAGAAGACCGACAACATGGTACCTCAGCACTGTACTTCTCTCGACCTGTTTCAAGGTTTGATTATATTGGAATGAAGTACCTCTCGGTTGCGTTGATTCAAGCCCTTGTTATCTTGTTGACCTACATGTTGTATTTCATGGCGGAGATATTAGCATTCGGAAGAGGATGGGCATGGATGGTTGATGTATTCCCAATGTTTCTTTCTGGATTCATTGCTGGAATAATCCTCATTATCACCTACACGAGTATTGGACTGGCACTCTCCAGTGTATCACAAGGGAAATTTTTCCCAGGCATTGGACTTATTGCTATCATCTTTGGTTCCAAGACCTTGGCCTCTATTGTCAAGAACCTCTTTGAACGGGAAATTCTGTATCTTCTTTCCCCATATGATTGTGTAGCACATGTTGGTCAAGCCATAATCGGGACACAACAAACCTACGACCAGTACCCTTGGACGTATTCCTTGGTAGCACTCGTTGTAATGAATTCTATCGCTCTGTACATTTTGTCATCCAGAGTATCATCAATGGAGGTGACCCGTGAATGATACCAGACCCAACACAAGAAGGCAAGGGTCAAACTCAAGATTGGAAGCCCGATGTTGATATGCCCGTCGTATATTTCCAGAGTGTTTCAAAATCATACGGCCGAATCCATGCACTGAGCAACATAACTCTTGGACTCAGTGGAGGAGTCACAGGAATCTTGGGAATGAATGGTGCCGGCAAATCCACCCTGCTTAAGCTCCTCATGGGGAAATTGAAACCTTCTGCCGGAGAAATACGTCTTTTTGGCACTGACCCTTGGAAAAACCCTGCACCCTATGCAAAGGTAGGATTTGTCCCTGAGCATGAAAAGATGCACGATTGGATGACTGCTCTTGACTTCGTAAGCACCTTTGCTCGTCTGCACGGAATGACCCGGGACCAAGCAAATACTGAAGCAGCCAGAGTTCTAGATTTCGTCGGTTTATCTGATGTGGCCAACAAACAAATTGGAAAGTTTTCCAAAGGAATGCGGCAGCGAGCAAAAATTGCTCACGCCTTGGTCAATGACCCTGAACTGATCATATTGGACGAGCCTCTACAAGGTTGTGACCCTCTGGCCCGAACTACGGTGATGAACGTCATTCGTGAACTTGGTAAAATGGGGCGTACGGTCCTTGTCAGCAGTCATATTCTCAACGAGATTGAACGCATTACGGAACAGATCGTCATCCTTCACCAAGGCAAACTTGTAGCACTTGGAAACCTTCATGCCATACGTGAACGTTTGGATGAAATCCCACATACCATCCGAATCGTTGGAAAGGATGCTCGCTCACTCGCCAAAGATATTCTTGAGCATCCCGCAGTCTTTGGATTAAGCTTCCCAAGCGATACAGAACTACTGATTCAGACCTATCATTTTGGTTCTTTTCATTCTGAACTGCCTGGGTTAATTGTAAACAACGGTCATGAAGTCTCGCTCATCGACAACCCTGACGATGATTTAGAATCGTTACTCGGACACCTTACTGGAGGCGGAGCATGAGCGACAAGCCTACCATTTGGCGTGCCCTGGACCGGAAGGCAATGGCTGTAGCAGAGTTTACCCTGCGGCAGCAGCGAAAACGTTTGTCCACCTGGGTTGTAATGGGTGTTGGCTTTATTGCAATGGCCGTACTAACGATGTTTTACATCGATTCAATGATGCGAGAATATGATGCCATTGACAACGATGGAGATTCAAGAGATTTTGACATGGATGGATATCCTAATGGCCAAGAGAATCTCTACGGAACCGACATCCTCGATTCAGAATCACATCCAGGATTACTCAACCCGCCCGTTGCCCCAGATGACCCTTCAAAATGGATCAATGAAGACGGATTTGACATTGAATCACTTTCGGAAGGGAGTTATGGATACGACGATGATGGAGACTGTCGGACGGAAGAAAAAACAGCCTCACAACAGGATACAAACAACAATAATATCCCTTGTGACGTTCAGATTTACACCGAATCATACTCAAACAATTTCCGCATAAACGGAGATAATGATGTCGACGAAGACCCCGATGAAGATGCCTATGCGAAAGAATCGATCCACAGAGCGTTCGTATTAGCACTCGGCAAATTCGGATTTGTGTTCCTCATTGGAATCTTTGTCCCCTTATTCATGGCGACTGGACTCATTCGTGATGAGATGTCTTCAGGGACCATGCATTACATGCTCTCAAAACCCATTGCTCGTTCTGAAGTATTCCTCTACAGAATATTAGGATTCCTTGGTTTGGCTTGGCCGTATATGACGGGCATGGTCGTCCTTGCTGCATTAGTAACTGGATTTTTCGGGCCAAGTGACGGCTTCTTTAGATTCGGTGACCTTGGAGTTTGGATGGCTGTCCTACTTGCATCATTACTCTCTTTGCTTGTTTACGCCATGCTATTTTGTTTACTCGGAGTACTGTGGAAACACGGCATCATTCTCGCACTACCGTTTGCTGCATGGGAATTAGGTATGATCCTCACAACCTTAGGCGCACCGGATGCTGCAATACTCCGGTTTTCGGTTATTGGTTGGGCCATGAACATTGTTGATGCAGGTGCCGCCCTAACGTGGACGGATACTTCACTCTTAGTCGCCCTCGGACTTTGGGCTGGAGGCAATACCAGCGGAGGGTCAGAACCCCTTACTGGTTCGCTAGCATTGGAAATTTTTGCGTCCGATTCAGGGTTGGGAATGACTCCCCTAGTAACGATTATTGTGTCGGTTTGTGTCATGCTCATTCAGGCAGCAACATTCTGGTTTATTGGCGGAGCATTGTTCAAATCAAAAGAAATTGATTGAGGCGGGGTTATGGAATCAAAACCTTCAGTTCCGCCTATCTTCGGGGGAGACTTCTCAACAATGTGGGCCCTTGGGCAGAGAAAACCATTGTGGCACCTGACATGGGATTGGTGGTGGTGGCTTGTGATGTTGGACGACCCCAACGGAAATCCAAGCGGGCGCCAACTCATGGTCTTATGGTCAACCAAAGACAATGATTTGGTCGATGTCAATGGAAAAGAATGGACTCCTAAAGGCAGACCAGGATTTGATGAACACGATGGCATGACCATTGACGGAATGGTCTGTGCTTGGTGGTTTGATGGAACCCGAATGCATGAACCCTACATCAAACGGATTTGCAGAATGATTGCACTCAAGGACACACACCCTGCTTGGCCGGGAAAGGGTCTCGGTAACGGTGGGGGCGCAGTTGTGCCGTTGCTGGGGGAGGATTTGTCAATGGGACTTACAAGCGATATGACAAAATTCTGGTTGGAGTTGAAAGGAGATAAAGAGGCTGTTAACAACGGTGCTCCAGCCGACATATCCCTTCAGTTCACTCCTTGGAACCCAGCCATGTCGGTAGCGCGACCCTCAACCGCAACCTACGCAGCCAATATGGGCTATGACATTCTTCGAGTTCACGGCACAAAGGTCAAAGGTACCGTTGCTGGTGAAGATGTGAAGGGAAGTGCATACTTCCAAAAAGTGTGTGTTCAAGCCCCCTCACCTCCGTGGTATTGGGGTGTTTTACACTTTGAAGATGGCTCATATTTGGATTGGTTTTTGCCTCATCTTGCACCAACTATCACCGCTCGAAACCCAAGGCCGTGGAAACGTCGGGACATCCAGCACATCGGGCTCTCGCAAGGTGGTTTGTTCCATGATGCACAAAATCAACGAACTGAACGCTTTGCAAGAGTTGAAGTCATCAAGACCGTATCACGCAGAGTTGAAGGGAATCATGGACAAAGTCCTGGCTCTCCCTTACCTGAGTTTTCGGTTCGAATGTGGAATGGTCGCACCTCGGTTCAATTCAGGGTTGAAGCAGTTGACCGAGCTCACTGGCATTTTGACCAACCCACTCGTGGTGGGCTTTGGTCACATCTCACGTATAACGAATATCCGCTTGAACTAAAAAAGTTGGAAATCAAAGATGAATTTGGTCAACGCACACGCAAGGATTACGGCTGGGCAAGAGGAAACGCTGAGCACAGTTGGGGCCTCCTTCATTGAATTTTAAGCCTCAAACGGGGTAAGGTATTTGTCATAAGTGATTCTAACCTAGAATAGAGGCCTTGATATGTCCGAAGATTCACCGGCACCCGAAAAAGACGAAAAGACCGAGGCAACAACCCTCGAATCTTCAGAAGACGCTCGTATGGAAGCCCAAAACAAAAAGTACAGATTGATTTCTGGAGAAACCGTTTTGGAAAACGGGGAAGCACGTCCAAGCACACTTGCATTCTTGGGTATGTACTTCATCGGGTTGCTGGTATTCGGCGTCCACATTCTATTCAGCAATCCCCCCGAAGCAAGCGGAAATGCCTCATTTGGAGTTAAGCTCCTCAGCACAATTCTTGAACTTTCATCTGGAGAGGACCTTCCAATAGGATTTGTCATCGTCATGGGTGGAATCACATGGCTCAATCGGATGCTCAACCTATCAACCTCTGGCCGGTGGACAACAATTGCTCTCCTCGCAATCACACTCGCACCGGTTGTTGTTCAAATTGACCAACTTGTGGCCACAATTGCGAACATCTTCCTGGCGGAAAACATGGAACCCTTCATTCCAATTGATTACAGTTACTTTTGGTTTGGAATTGTCTTCACACTTGGATTCTGGGGAGCCACTTGGTTTTACCAGCGCAGTTTTTCCTACGCTGTAACCACGAATGCCGTGATTTTCCAACATTCGTTTATGCTTTCTCGATCCCACCGACGCATTCTCTTTGACCGTATTTCTGAGATCATGGTCGAACGAACCCCCATGGGTACAATGCTTGGATATGCCACGGTAACGATAATGACGGATTCTGGAATAGGCCTTGTGGACGAAACCGTCGGCATCAGCGCAGGCACAGCAGCTGGTGGTTCACCCGATAATGCCGGCGACTCAAGTGCAACCAAAGTCCGAAAAAGCTTGTTCAAGCGTGTTTTTGCATTCCTCAGTTACCAGCGTACATCTCGTCGTGTTGACCCAGATCCAAAGCATTGCTTTTACAAAATCCGCAAGTGGGATAATGTGAAATTGATGCTCAACGAGATGCATAAGAAACATTCCTCATCCAACCTTCTTGAAGACCTGAAGAGCGCCATCACTAACGAAGACGCTTGAATGCTTCAAGCGAGGCTTGAAAAGTACTGTGCCCTACGCAGGGCCACGAGATGGTTAAGATGTCAGAAGAATTACTCCAAGGCCCCATTGAAATGTTCAGTAACGGTGACCTTGATGGTGCGCTTGCGGACTTAGAATTGAAAATTAAAGACCATGCTGACGTTCCAGAACTCCACCACATGTGGGCTGAGTTTGCAAACATGAAAAATACTGAAGCACAAGACGATGTCATCGCTGGCCGTAAAATCATGAAAGCATACAAAACCGCAATGGATCTTGATGAAGAAAACATGGAATACATCGCAGACTTCGCCTCCTTTGCCCTTGAATGCCGCCGAATCCCGGTTGCGGTTAAGGAATTTCAACGCTATGCACGACGCCTAGACCTCGAAGACATTCCCGTAGATGAAATCCTTTTCACTGCAAGCCGAAATCTTGTTGACGCTATTGAAGTCATGGACCCTTCCCGGAAGAACGCTATGGTCCAACCTTGGCTCAAGCAGGCTCTTCAATGGGCAGTTGGGGCCCTTGGCTATTCCATTGAGGACGCTATTGAAACCCTAGGCTCTGAAGACTGAGGTGCTAAAGGTGGCCTCCACGGTTCGCCTCTTTTTTCGTATCGGGTATCTTGGAGATGCCTTCCACGGTAGCCAAATCCAACCTGATGTTCGAACCGTTCAAGGCGAATTGATTAATGTATTTCGTTCCCTCAAATGGTTGGATAAGGACAATGAGGAGCATCTTCTTGTGCTATCAAGCCGAACAGACGCTGGTGTTCATGTTCGAGTGAACGGAGGAATTGTGACCATTGAAAGGGAACTTTGGAATGCCATTACTCCCAAGAAAATGATACGGGCAATTGACGACCGTTTGGACAAAAACATTGCATTTCTAACCGTAGAAGAAGTTGAAGAAGATTGGAATCCTCGTATGGCGGCTTTCCGAGTTTACAGATATAGGCTGGAGGGAATGGAATTTTGGAAAGCCCCTGATGTAGAGAAGTTTAATTCATGGCTTCAGTGTTTTGTGGGGACCTATGATGCACGAAATTTTGCTCGCTTGGAAGAAGGGAAAAATCCGATGCGGACCATTCTCAAGGCCGAACCTTGGATTGAAAACGGACGCTTGATCGGTTTTGAATTGACTGGAGAGGCATTTTTGTGGAATCAAGTGAGACGGACTGCGAATGCCCTCTTTCGATTGGCTATCGGAGAATTGGCCCTTGAACAAATTACTGAGGCCATAGAAGAACCGATGAAGCCCGTTGATTTTGGCGTCGCACCACCCGAATGGCTTGTGTTGTGGGGAGTCTCATGGGAGGAATTCCCACTTCCCGAATCGAGTCACAGTACTTCTTTTTCTGCTCCACCGACTGGAAGAACTGCTGAGAGAACACGCCGTTCTCGGTGGCAGTGTGCTGCGCAGCATGAGGTCAAGACTATGCTCTACAGTGAATGGGCAACGATTGGGAACCTTCCGTTAAGTTATCACAACTCACGGGAGTGAAAGCTTCACTTCATCCCCATCACGCAGGTCAAAGTGTTCCCGAAGAAATGCTGATGATATCACTTCAATAACATCAACGTGCCGAGTTAAATCTGGAATGAGCAAAGCACATTTGGTAGAAACATCATTCCTTGTGATTGTGGCTTGAAAAGCCGATGCTCCCCCAAACGAGACGCCGTCCCGTAGGAAGCCACGCACACGTATCAGTTCGTATGCCGAAACATCGTGATGTTGTGCATCTTCCCTGGATTGTTGTGGTGCGTCTAGAGTATCTATACCCGCTCGCTGCCGTAGAGCGATGTATTGGCTCAGAATACTTGGCTCAACTTTGACGTTGAGTGTACCTGGCCATGCGGTCTGCCCCAGAATCTCCCTGAATTGTTCTTGATAGTGCGGCTGCGCCATGAAAACATGTGCTCTACCTAGCCCACTGCTTACGGCTCCTACCAGTTCCATATTACATGCGAAAGATTTCCCCTTTTTGAGTATGCGTTCTCAACCATCTCGGGAGTTGATATACTCTTAGCGAATTTAATCTATGGCGAAGATTATGGATGAACGTGAAGAAAACCCAGAGGAAAACGATGAGAAATCACATGAAACTGATTCCAAAGTAACCATCGAAGACATGGGGATATTTCTGACTGTCTACAATGCCTTCATCCAGCAGGTAATGGAACTTGAATGGCCTGATAAGGTCCCATTAAATGAAGACACAAAACTACAGCAAATGTTGTTCCAGATGTTCTGGGCACAGCGACACCGCCAGCGAATGAGAGACGAACGTGTGGAACGAAAGCGCAATCACAAAACAAGTGATGATGAACAAGAGTTTAATTTCAGAGTTGGGACCAAGGACAACTTCAAGCGGTTTCTTCGTCACCAAATGGAGGCCAACAACAACGATGATGAATTTGAGAAGAATACAACGTTCATTGACCCTGGTGAAGCAACACCCGATGGAGAACATTCAACAGACGAAGCTGTCGGTCGCCGGGAGCGATTTCGAGAAGAGTGGGAATAAAAATCAGTTACGAATTCCGGTAGCATAGGCTAAGAATTCCATTGACGATGTCCTATTTTTCTGATTTTTTGCAAAACTGATGGTCGAAGTTTCGATACGTAGATTGACAATGGATGCACAGCCGAGTTGAGTTGCTTGTTCCTGCAACCGGCGAGTAACCTCTCTTCGCCCGTATTGAATGACGACATCATAGGAATGAAGTCGTCCGCCAAAAATGGATTTACCCCACATGAAGAACATCTGCCCTATGGACGGACCAACAACAATGCTTGTATGGAGAAGTACTGAACTCTGTGCGGAAAGAGTGGCCATCTTGCTTGACGTAGAACCAACGAGGTGACCCCCAAATGCATCATTCTGTTGCTTCTCTTGTTCGTTAAGCGCATTCAAGAGCGTGCCCTGATACCAACGGCCGATGGCCCAAGAAAATAAGGGAAAAGCAAGAGGTGCGAATAACCCAAGGAGAATAAATAGAATGAGTTCAAAATCCATGTCCTCGCCTCACTGGACGACGACTGCAGTGCCGTAACAGAAGAGTTCAGATGCACCCGCAGCAACGTTGGAGGTTGCAAAGCGGACGTTTACAATTGCATTTGCTCCTCGTGAATTTGCGTCAGCCATCATTCGCTGTAGGGCTTCGTTTCGTGATTCGTTCAACAGTTCAGTGTAGGCTTTGAGTTCACCACCAACGATGTTCTTCAAACCGGCAAAGATATCCTTACCAATATGTTTAGCTCGCACAGTAGAACCGGTAACAAGGCCAAGAGAAGAGACAACCGAATGACCTGGTATTGTTTCAACATTTGAGAGCATCAACGAGATGGCTTGTGGGGGTTCCATAGAATTCGCAGGAAGAGGTACCCTATCAAAGTTAGGGCTGAGGACTCAGAGCAAGGGTTGCTGGCGAAGCCAATCCAAATCAGAAATGTAAAGTTGCCGAATATCGTCAAGCCCAAGAACGAGCATGGCGAGGCGTTCAAGTCCCATACCCCAAGCTAGCACTGGAGATTCAATGCCTAAAGGCTCGGTTACTTCGGGGCGGAAAATACCTGCCCCTCCAAGTTCAAGCCATTTTCCATGCCACTTCACTTCAATTTCAAGACTCGGTTCGGTATAAGGGAAGTAAGCTGGTCGAACACGAACTTCGGGATAACCCATTTTGGCGTAGAAGGTCTTGAGTGTCGTAACCAACATCTGGAGGTTTGCTCCTTCTTCCATGATGATGCCTTCAATCTGATGAAATTCCGGTAAATGGGTGCGATCAATCGCTTCCTTACGGAATACACGGTCAACAGAAAAGACCCGACATGCTTCTTTTGGATGCTTAGCAAGGTACTGAATGGTGTTCACCGTGGTGTGGGTTCGCAAAAGAGTGCGCTGGGCTGTGTCAAATGAAAAGGAGCCACCCCAACCGGTAGACCCTGTCGCTCCACCGTCTTCATGAATGGACTTCCATTTCCCCATCAATTCCTCCGATAATTCCATTTTTGCAGGCTCTTTGAGGTAGAATGTGTCTTGCATCTCCCGAGCAGGGTGGTCTTGAGGAATGAACAGAGCATCCATGTTCCAACCCGCCGTTTGAACATAATCATCGACCAGTTCCGAGAATCCCATTTCCAAAAACACTGACCGGATACGTTCAATCAACGCTTGCATTGGGTGACTGCGACCTCGACGAGGGGTTGCCGATTCAAGCGTCACATCAAATGCTCTAAATTCTGCTTCTTTCCAAGCATCTGTTTGGAGAAGTTCAGGAGTCAGTTCTGAAATAACAACCGTCTCGTTCAAGTGTTCATCATCAACGGAAAGTCCTAAATCTGTAATGGACCAAGTACGAGTTGTCTGCTCTAGCGAAGCAATCAACCCTTTGCGTTGACGGAAGTGTTGAAGCAGCCCGTCATCAAGATCCCTCATTTCGATAGGCAGAGCGTTCAAAAAATCCCGACGTTGCTTGAGAACGGATTCAATGTGAGAGGAGTCTTGCGCCACCAAAATCCCACCCTCAATGCTCACACCAAGTTGTTTGAGCAATCCCACACCTGGTCCAGCTTCATGACGCTCAAATTCGCCTTGTAATGCTCGCATGGAGGGTTCGCTGCCCGCCGTCATCCAATTCCAGAGTCGTTGTTCAAGTAGCCCAGATGCAAGGGCATTCTCACCTTCACTGTCCAGTCGGATTTCCGTGGTCACATGTTCCTCAACAGAAACAAAACCATGATTTTCAAGGCCGTGTCCCGCACCAACGGCGACGGCTTGGTCGGTCCAATCGCATGCAGCCAAGAGTTCTTCAAGCGACCATTTGGTCTGCTCGTTTTGTTGCATCTTGAGCAACATTCGTCGCTCCGGATTCAACAGATTAAGAGCATCCATGCATCTTCCAGCAGAACACCCGACTTGAAATCACCGTTTGAAATGACTCAAATGTAACGAACTTATTCTTCCTCTTCCCACAGCGGCATCTTGCACGAGGGACAGGAATAGGATGAGGGTTTGCCTCCTTCAACCAATTCAACATGACCACATGGTCCGCACAAAACTGATGAACGAATCGGGTCATCAAGAGTCACATCAACTCTGTACATAACGCGTCCTGCATCTGGAAGCATTTCTCCATCAGGCGACCATTCTGCAACCGCCTCAGGAGACATGCCCACTTGTCGACTTAGCGACATTCCGACCAAGAAAAAGACAATTCCAAACAATCCCACAGTCACGGCCATTGAACCAAGGCCCGCCACCGTCATAAACGCACCAAAAACGATGCAAATAAAACCGGTAATGAGGAAATTCTCACGTGAGAGTCGGGTCATGAGATCACATCACTTTTGAGTTGCTTTGAGGGCTTCTGCAACCTTTGGTATTTGCTCTAGCGGAATGGCACATAGTCCAATCCGAACTCCACCAGAAAGTGGAACAAGATAGACATGCATGTCAGCGCAAGCCTCTGCAACAGCAACCGGGTCCGAACATTCGTACCATGCAAAGAAACCATCGTGGGTGGGGTTAACTGGAACATCCAATTCGCTACATGCCTTGACAAATGCATCTCTGCGTTCAATCAGCAAAGCCGCTAGTCGGTCACGCTCTTTACCCCAAGATGCGCCTCCTTCCTCAGAGCCGTGCATTTCACTGAGAACATATTGAGGAACTCTCGGAGCAGCGGACCATGTTTGCCGGCCAGTGACCCCCATTACTTCACGTAATTTTTCGAGTGTTGCTTCCTCGGGATGGATGCAAACAAGTGCACCGGTTCGCATGCCGTAAATTGTGTGGGATTTTGAAAGTGAAACTGCAAAACATATCAAGAGATTTTCTGGCCATGGGAGTCCATTTTCGAGGGCCTCAAGAATGGTTTCTGCCCATCCGTGAGGTTCGTCCGCATAGAGATGATAGGCTGCGTCGATCAACAGCGTGTGGCCAACGTTTTCATGTCGAGCTGCACTCTCCATGAAGAGATTGAGAAGAGCATATCTGCTATCGCTTGGAAGTGATAATCCGGTTGGATTGTGGGCTGGGTCATTCAACCATGTCATGACAGTGGATTGCGTGGTCGCCAATGATTCCAGAGCGTCCTGGAATCCGGCAGCATCAAAATTCGGGTGTTCGGCCGTTTCTTCTTTGGGAAGAAGTGGATAGGTTGCTATGTTGAGATCGCATCCTTTCAGAAAACCAGAGTAAGGGCCCCAGTGCCGGTCTCGGAGGAGCACAGCTTCACCACGCTCAGCAAAATTAGAGGCCGCCAAAAACAAGGCCCCAGAACCCCCAGGACTAGCTGTAGCCATTCCGCTCACACCGAGCTCTTCCAGGGTGCTGCGTTGATCGCCAAGTGCCAGGGTTTGCGCAAGGTCTAGAAAATTAGGGAGGCCCTTTAGCGGAGCGTAGGCTGCAAATTCCACGGGAGGGGCTTCTCGTAAGGCTGAATCAACAACTGTGTTGATAGCAAGGCTTCCATCATCCTCAAGTAATGCACCTACAGTTCCATTAACCGCATCTGCTCCTGCAGCAGCAGCATTTTGATAGCGGGCAAACCAAGTAAAAATGACATCTTTGCCGCTTTTTAATTTGCCATGCGATGACAAAAATTGCATACCTGGTGCATCATCCATGCCGCACCGTTGGCCCCATTGTTCTTTGACTTGACCCCCCTTTTTCTTGAATGACCATCCGCTTCATTCATCAAGGGGAGCCCACACGCAACGGATGAAGCCAACGTAGCACAGTCTGGTAGTGCGTCTGATTTGTAATCAGACGGTCGGGGGTTCGAGTCCCTCCGTTGGCTCCACATCAGCGTTTGAGTTTTGGAAACAGTCCTTGATATACTCAACCCAGCACTTTCAGTACATGCCGGAATGCAACATTGACGCAAGAGGAAAGGTAGCACGCTTTGTTAGTGGAGTAGGTTCGATTGCAGCAGGACTTATTGTCGCCACCTTGCTGGTCACCGATACTGTTACACTCGGAATAGGATGGCTCGGAGTTGCAGGCCTTACGCTCGGTGGAGCATTTGCCATATACGAAGCAAGAGCAGGCTGGTGTATTGTCCGCGCCATGGGCATTCGCACGCCACTGTGAACGCCACACTGAAAGCGAACACTCAAAACCCAAAACCCTGTGGAATTGGGCATGAGCGCACAACGTCTTGATGGAAAAGCATGTGCGGCCGCCGTAGAAGAAGAACTTCTTGAAAGGATAAACTCCCTTCAATCCCATGGACTTGAACCACATTTGGCCGTGATCATTGTTGGAAATGACCCTGCATCCCATGTATATGTTAATTCCAAAGTTCGGACATGCAAACGATTGGGAATACGCTCAACTCATCTTGAACTCCCAGAAGACACTTCTGAAGACATACTCCGAGAACATATACTGGAAATGAATTCACGTGATGACCTTCATGGAATCTTGATTCAATCACCCCTACCGCCACACATGAATGAGGGGGCACTTACCGATTTAATTGACCCGACTAAAGATGTAGATGGGTTTCATCCCTCCAACCTCGGAAGGATTGTTCAGGGTCGTCTCGATGGTATGATCCCCTGCACACCTGCTGGAGTTATGCGCATGCTCAAATGGGCCAACATTGAACTTTCAGGAAAAAAAGCCGTTGTCATCGGACGTTCGTTTAATGTCGGCATGACACAAGCCCTTCTACTTGCAGCAAAAGGAGCAGATGCTACCGTCACCATCGTCCACTCTAGAACACAAAATCCCAAAGAGGAGTGCAAGGATGCTGATATTGTAGTTGCTGCTGTTGGACGTCCTGAAATGGTACAACCTGATTGGATTAAACCAGGTGCTGTCGTTGTTGATGTTGGAATCAATCGCGTTGATGATGCAACCAGAGAAAGGGGCTGGAGACTGGCGGGCGACGTTGCCGCAGGCGTATCTAATATTGCATCATGGATCTCACCCGTACCCGGCGGAGTCGGGCCAATGACCATTGCAATGTTGATGGAGAACACCGTTCGTTCAGCGGAATCACGAATGTTATGAACGTGCCAATCAATATATCCCCGAACGCTTTGCTGAGATTGTGGCCCACGACCCTCGCGCACCCAAACTCGCTGCAGTGTCTATTTTGCTAGCCCTGATTCTTGGTGCAGCAGCCATCATAAATTCCCAGCTGGACTTCATCGGCAATTCGGGTATGGGAATTGAAGAAACTGTACTTCTGCTTACTACTCTCGTTCTCGTCGGACTTGCAAAATGGGCTAACACCGAACATGCAATCCCGGAATTCACGTCTTCAAGCACAAAGACATCAAGCGCTTTCGAAGATTTTGATGATGTTCGAACGCCCATTGCGGCCGGTGGGAATTCATATCAGAGCACAACTAGCAGAGCGTCCAGTCAAACAACCGCAAACATTCTCTCATCAATACTTGGACAAGAACAACAGACAAATGAAGAAGATGTGCGCTCTGCAATATCTACCCTCTCAACAGGAGAATTTGGAATGCGTGCTCAACAGGAAGCAAAAACTACAGAGTTTGCTAAAGAGGACAATCATCGACGTGATTCTGCCCCAACCAGTGAAGAAACAGGTGCTGTGTTGAAGCGAGTTGTTGTTCAACCCGTCCCTCTACCGGGCCGGGAACAAGAGATATTAGTCAACCCAACAACCATTCTAGGATTTGAACCCGACCGAGTTTTCGTGACAGAAGGTGTAGATCATGTCCCACTACCGGAACTACCGAACGTCACAACCCAAATCCCGCAAGTAGAACCCGAGGTCAAGGAAATGCATGTAGAATCCATTTCAACAAGCCTTCCAGAACTTCCAGAGTTCAGCTCTACAGATTCCACCGAACCGTCATTGCCGGAACTCCCAGAATTATCCACCGAAGTAGCATTGGAACCATCATTACCAGAACTCCCCGACCTACCGAAAGCAACGGTCGCACCACTGCCCCTACCTGAACTTCCGGACCTAGACGATTTGTTTGGAGATTCCCCTGAGGTTGAGGTTCAGGCGGCTCCAGTTACACCAGACCTTCCTAATCTCGATGATTTGTTTTGAAGGACGAATCATTCAAAGAGGTTCGCCACCTACATCTAATACATGTGGACCGAAACTTATGACCTCCATTCACACTCAACACATAGTGATGGAGAGCATCCTGTGGATCATGTCGGCCAACTTATGGCGGCCAACGGGGTTCAAACTTGGGCCCTCACGGACCATGATACGGCTTCGGGGTGGCTTGAGGCGTCCCAGATAGCTAAAGCAAACGGCATGACGTTTATTCCTGGCGTAGAGATCACTTGCACTCCCGCTCATCCGCCCATGGATGAGGAACTTACGAAGCGAGAACGGGAGCGTGCATCTGCATCATGGCACCTTTTGGCCTACTTCCCAAATCATGTCCCAGGTAAAACAGATGAATCTGTAGCCTCTTTCCTCGAATGGTTGGCACCAAAGCAAGACGGGAGAGAACCACGAATGCGCGCCATGTGTGCCCGATTGGAAACATTAGGAATGCCGGTTGATGTGGAAGGAGTTCTAGCGCGGGCAGAAGGTTCTGTGGGACGGCCACACCTTGCTGCGGCCATGGTTGAAGCCGGCTATGTAGAAAATAAACAAGAAGCGTTTGAACGATGGCTTGGAGATGGCAACCCTGGATTTGTACCTCACGAAAAACCTACGATTCAAGACGCAGTGACGGCTATCAAAAAGGCTGGTGGAGTGACCTCACTCGCCCATCCAATTTACTACGGGGTGCCTGTGAAACGCCTCATTGAAGTTCTAAAGAGTCAAGGAATCAATGCAGTTGAGGCCGTCCATCGCAGCCACAGTGATGAATACAGGTACGAACTCATGACAGAAGCCACCTCACAAGGATTGGCCATCACAGTTGGTTCCGACTTCCACGGCACGAGTTATCAGCAACATCCTGGACATATGCCGATCATGCTTGATGCTCTGATTGAACAAATCAAGCACGCATGATTCGGTCCAATGCCAGAGCGATTTCAAAGAAAACGATAACGGGCATGGCCACAAGGAACAACGAAAGTGGGTCGGGAGGAGACAACAATGCTCCCATCACAAACGCACTAAACCAGATGTGCCTCCGATACATAACGAGGCTTTTCCGGTCCACGAAGCCCATCCGTAGG
>TARA_B110001452_G_scaffold38931_1_pt1 | contig 43811 bp, 37 predicted proteins | sample TARA_B110001452 | Tara Oceans TARA_B110001452 (sample SAMEA4396971) | marine metagenome | biome: Polar Biome; feature: [DCM] deep chlorophyll maximum layer (ENVO:01000326); material: water (ENVO:00002006), including particulate matter (ENVO:01000060) such as... | depth 25 m
ACTTCGTTGGAAAGACTCATCGCGATCACCTCTTGCTTGGTCAGGCTTTCAAGTTCAGCAGAAGGCCAAACATCGACTTCAATGCTCTCATCAGCAAGGTAATCCACGGCAATTACGGGAATTTGAGCGAGGTTGAGTTCCCCTGCTATGGAATACCGATGATGGCCATCCAAAATAGCCCCAGTGCGCTTGTCGACGATCAGTGGTTTTGTGTACCCCCCCCAGCGTTTGGTCATCTCGAGCAACTTGTCTCGATTTCGAGGCTTAATCTCTTCATGCGGCTTCAGCCATTCTACCGGTACCAATTGCACGTCCTCTTCGTCCCACATTATCCCCTGCGAACGGCTTGTGTGCGATAATGCTATTCATGCATCGGCCGTGGTCGTGGATGGAAGGAAACCCATGCCTGCACCTCCAGCGCCCTCCCCGTTGCCAGTCATGGGGGATGCACCGAGCGCTCCACTTCCGCCTTCACTCGTGGCCTGGGTGGAGTCTTTACCCGAAGAAATCAACTCAATCATCGCAACTGTTGCCAGCCATGGTGGCGGAATTTGGATCGTTGGCGGAGCTGTTCGTGATGCCTTTTTGGGCCTTGATTTGGCTGGCAGAGACATCGATTTCGCTGTGTCCTTAGTGCCAACTGAAATGGTGGACTTGTTTCCAGACGCCATCCCCACAGGCATCGACTATGGCACGTTGACTTTACGAGGCAAGGATGGAGGGTTCTACGAAGCAACCACATTGCGAACCGAGTCAGAATACGCAGATGGAAGACGCCCGGAAGTGGTTGAGTTCGGCACATCACTCCTCGGTGATCTCGAGCGGCGAGATTTCACCTTCAACGCCATGGCCATCGATGTAGGTCGTCGCCTCTTGCACGACCCGTTCAACGGCTTGAAGGACTTACAACAAGAGCAAGTAAAGGCCGTTGGTCAAGCCTATCAACGCCTGGCTGAAGACGGATTACGCATCCTCCGGGCCTACAGATTCCTCGACCGTGGCGCCGCCGGCGTTTGGCGGTTTGATGTCGAACTCGCCGATGCCCTCAAGCAGCACCGTTCCATGTTGGCAGGGGTTACAAACGAACGAATATGGATGGAATGGAAGAAGATTTTGGGCGGTTCGAACGCTGCCGATGTGATTGAGCGAATGGCCCGCGATGGCGTGCTCGATCGGTTTTTACCCGGTCAATGGCGAACTCAATCGCATCGCATGTTCGCTCAACGGCACGCGTTGTGTAAAGGCTTAACCGGACTCGAACGGTTCGCCTTGTTGCTCTGCGAGAACGACTCTATAGAGGTTGAGTCGACGCTCAAACAACTGAAACTTTCGAACAAGGAACGAAATGAAGTTCAAGAAATACACCTCCGGTTCGGAAGGGTTCCCGAAGGAAGTAAAGCTGCGATGCGCGTGTTTCGCTCGGTTCTTCAACAGCGAACTGCAACGCATTTGAAACTGGAAATTGTTCTTCGGGAGTCTGGGCTCCATGTGGCCCAAATGGACCCATCAACACCTGATGAATTGAGCGACCTTATCGATGCGGTTGAGGCGTTGGCACCGCTCTCTGCTGGCGACGCCTCCATTGTCGACGGTCATTGGATCATGGAACGAACTGGACTTGGAAAGGGGATTGCCTTGGGGCGATTGAAGATGTGGCTTCATCGATTGCAAATCGAGCGCGACCTGTCCGATGAAGCAGCGGTTGAATCTGTGCTCTGTGGCCTTAATTGGGAACATGAAAACCACGCATTATGGCCCAAGGTTGAATTTTAGCCAGCCGGCATCATGTTGATGAAAGAGAACCTTGCTACCTAAATCGAGGCGAACCCCATGTCAGACCGTGTCATACAAGAAATCGAACAACGAATGGCTCAGAAAGGAATCGACTTGAATCTGTTAAGCGATCAAGAATTATCCACCGTAGCGGAGCGTTTCCTAGGAGATGCACCTCCCGGCCACCTGCCTCGTGAGACGGTGATTGCCACGCTCAAAGGTCAAAAAGAGATTCAAGACTGGGCCATGGGAATCAAAACTCGAGTTGCAGCAGCTGCATCTGAACAAATGACCGACGCTACGCGGGCAGCCGTGACCCAAGCGCGTAATGCTTACCAAGGAAGAATAGAATCCGATCCTAGACTGGCTATGATCACTGAAAAGTTCGGTGAATGGTTGAAGGAATCGAATTACAATGCGGCACAACTCACCGCAATGGCTGATGCCAATCAAGACGGCATGATCAGCAACGAAGAGATTCTAAATTTAATCCGAACCATGTCCAACGCTGAACCTCCGGGTTGGGTCGCGGACCTTGTCGCAAAGCATATTGATGCTGATGGAAATGGAATGATCACGTTACCAGAGTGGTGGGCCTTCTTGGAATCCATTGGTTTTGAAAACGCAGCACCTGCTCTGCCTGAACCGATGATCCCAGAACCTGTACTTGCAGAACCCGAGCCTGCTCCCGAGCCGCTGACAACGACGCAAGTGGTTCCAGAGCCAGCACCTCAACCAGCAACCGATGCGCTCGCCGGAATGGCCAACAACGCCTATGCAACACCCGCAACACCAGCCAAGAAAGAAATCGTCGCCCCGGCTGCAGTTGCAGTCGCTGCCGTCACAGCATCGGCGGCAATCGCCTCTGCCGCACAACCCGAGGTTGCTGCTGCGCCAACCACGCCGGTGATTCAGGATACACAATCAGCGCCTTCAACTGAACTTGCTACAGGCCACGTGGGCATTATTGAATCTCTATGGGATGCACGATTGCTTTCGGAATTCAATGCCATCGTCGCTCAATCCACTTCACAAACCTCCACCATCAAGGTCGAAAAGGTGGAAAGGACCCTCATGGCCACCGGAGAATACCGTGGCGGACAGACCATCACCGGAACACTCGATGGAAGCGAACACACGGTCACCATGAGGTTCCCCGTGTCAGAAACTGAATTTGTTGAAGGGCTCAAGAAGGGCCAAATGGTCAAATCTGAAGGCGTTATCTATCGCTGGTCAGGTGCTCTCAAGCAGGCCAACCTTGAGTCAACAGGCGCACGCCTGTGATGTTCACTTCAAGGCACGTGCGATGACAATCCGCTGGACTTCCTGCGTTCCTTCATAGATTTGAGTGATCTTGGCATCCCTGAAGAACCGTTCCACAGGGAATTCTTTGGTGTAGCCGTAGCCACCAAGCACCTGAATCGCTCGTTCACTGACCCACATGGCCGTGTCACCTGCGAATAGTTTTGCCATGCTGGCTTCCTTCGAATGCCGTGGTCCACCGTTCTCGTAATGCTGTTGCTTAACCCAAGAGGCCTGATAAATCAACAGGCGAGAAGCTTCGATGCGCGTGGCCATGTCTGCGAGGTAGGCCATGATCATCTGGTGGTGGGCGATTGGTTTTCCGAACGCTTCTCGCTCGTGCGCGTACTTCAGAGCCGCTTCGAAGGCGCCTTGGGCAATACCAAGCGCCTGGGCAGCAATGCCGATCCGGCTGTTGTCAAGGGCGTTCATGGCAATTGGGAAACCATTGCCGACGCCTTTGATGACGTTTCCAACAGGGACCTTACAGTCATTGAGAATCAGCGTGCATGTGTCCGAAGAGCGAATGCCGAGTTTGTCTTCCTTCTTTCCGACTGAGAACCCTTCGAAGTTTGAATCGACAATGAAAGCGGTGGAACCACCGTGCTTTTTCACGCCGTAATCGGGGTGGTCGACATCTTTGGCGAAGAGAACGAGGATTTTGGCTTGTGCGCCGTTGGTGACCCACATCTTTTCGCCGTTGAGGATGTAATGCTGGCCATCGTCTGAGAGTTTGGCTTTGCAGGTCATGGCTGCTGCGTCAGTGCCTGCGCCGGCTTCGGAAAGTGAGTAAGCGCCTACTTCACCTGCTGCGAGCCGAGGAAGGTATTCTGATTTCTGCTCTTCATTGCCGTGAAGGGCAATGGTTTTCGAACAAAGACCAACGTGAACGCAGTACATTACTGCAAACGAAGGGTCAACCCGCGCCAACTCTTCGACAATAATTGACTCGGAGATGTCGTCAACAGGCGATCCGCCGTAGGCTTCGGGAATGGTGACGCCTTGAAGGCCATATTCGATGAATTGTTGCCATTCTTCACTCGGAGGAATTTGTTGCTGGTCCCGGTGTTCCACGGTGAGCGAAAGAACGCTCTCTGCGAAGTCACGGACCATCTCTCGAATCATTTGCTGTTCTTCGCTTTCGCCGTAGTCCATGTTCGTCCCCGTGCAGTGGAAAACGCCGACTCACTTAACCCGTTTGACGAAAATTCACGAGGTGCGGATTTGGCTCAAATTGAAATATGATGGTGATGGGGGCGTTTTACTGGGAGTGCCCCTTATGGATGAAGAAGTAGTAGAATTCAGTGTCGCACACAATCGAAAATATTCACGAGACCATCTATGGTATCAGGAAAAAGATGACCGCTTGATGATTGGCGTGAGCGAATTTTTAGCCGTTGAAATCGGGGAAGTTCTCCGTGTCATTCTGCCGCAAGCTGAGAACGAAATCGATGAAGGTCGAGACATGTTCTCAATTTGGACCGCAGAAGAAAAGGTGGCTTTCCCTTCCATGTTCTCCGGCGTGATTGCTGAAGTGAACGGTGAAGTCGAAATCAACCCCGACCTCGTCAACGATTCGGCCTATGACCACGGTTGGATCATCATCATCGAACCACACGAAATGGACCTTGAGAACCTTCTCGAGCCTGATGAGTACGTCGAATTCCTCGCCGAACTTTGAGTAAAGGTCATACCCTGCCACGCTGGCCATTTGGCCATGAGCGACGCACTTCAGCGCCTGCGAACCAGCCTCGCAAACGCGCCTGTGATTTGGAAAGGTGACTATCCTTACTTCATCCACCCCATCACAGACGGCGTGCCGCGCCTTGACCCCGAAGTGCTCAAAGCGGTCACAGATCTATCGGAAGCGGCCATCGACTGGTCAGGCATCGACCTCATTCTCGGCATCGAAGCCATGGGCCTGCCCCTGACGGCCCCTCTGAGCGTTCGCACGGGCGTGCCGCTTGTCATCGGGCGGAAACGTTCCTACGGGCTTGACGGTGAGGTGGTTATCGATCAGGCAACAGGTTATTCCAAGCAGCCAATGTACCTCAACGACATTGCACCCGGAGAGCGCCTTGCCATTGTGGATGATGTGCTTTCAACCGGTGGAACGCTGCGCGCTGTAATCGAAGGGGTCAAGGCGACTGGAGCCACGGTTGGCCATATCCTCGTGGTTGTAGAGAAAGGCCCTGGTTTGAAGCAATTGCAAGACGATTATCCAAGCATAAAAATCGATTCATTGGTCCGCCTTGAGATGGACGGTGGCAACGTGATTGTCCTCGATGATTAAATCGCCTTCATAGAGGGTGCATTGATGAGGGGGGGGCGAGCCCCCTCTCACGGGGACGACTATGGATTTAGACCGCCACGACTTCCAACTTGACAAGTTGATGGAGCGCATTCAAGCCAATGACAATCGTTTGATTGCCTTGCAAATTCCAGAGGGCTTGAAAATGCAAGCGCTCGAAATGATGGACACCATCGAGACTGAAACAAGCGCTAAGGTCGTGCTTGCGGCAGATCCGTGCTACGGTGCCTGTGACCTCGTGCATGACAAGATGAAAATGATGGGTGTCGAATTGGTGGCGCACATGGGGCACTCCCAAATGAACATCGAATCTGGAATGCCAACCCAATTCATTGACGTCACCTACGACGGCGATCCAGAATTGACACCTGTGATTCCATTCCTGGAAGCTCACAAGGCCATGGCGGAAAAGCGCATGGCCAATCAGGCCAATTCAGAAGGCATTTCAGAAGAAGAAGCGCAAGAGCGATTCATGGATGCTGTGGGCCGCATGGCCCCCCTCACCGACACGAAACTTGGCTTGGTCGGCTCGATTCAACACTTGCACCTGCTTCCTGAATTCCACGACCGCCTCGAAGAGGCTGGTTACAACGTGACAATCCCAATCGGAGGCGCACGCCTTTCGTTCCCGGGCCAAGTGCTCGGCTGCAATTACTCCGGTGACGACGATTCAATCGGCCACTATCTGTTCCTTGGCTCTGGAGACTTCCACCCCATTGGCCTCGTGCTCCACACGGGCAAGCCCTTGGCCATGCTCGACCCTTACACGGGTGATGCTGAAGAAATGTCCCTCGAACGAATTGAGCGAATCCTCCGCCAACGCTCCGGCTTGATCATGGCGTGCGGGGACGCACAACGGTTCGGTATTCTCATCGGTGAAAAACCAGGGCAAATGCGCCGCACCCTCGCCCTGAGGATGAAGCGCATGCTGGAAAGCCACGGCAAGAAAGGCTACTTGCTTGCGTTGGAACACATCGGCCCTGATTTGATCGACTTCTATCCAGTGGATGCTTTTGTCAACACCGCATGCCCGCGCATTGCCATCGACGATGCCGTTCGCTACAGCAAACCTCTGATCACACCGTTTGAGCTTGAAGTGGCCCTTGGTGAGAAAAAGTGGGAAACTGGTTACCAGTTTGATGAAATTCCCTGAGCAGGTTGCCGAGACCCACCCAAACCCCTAATGTTGGGCGTTGAGCAAACCGTATGTTCAAGAACGGTTGGCGTAAGGATTGGATGTTATGGCAAGTTACCTTGACCGAATTGGGGCAGGCGCTGTGCTTGCCGATCCAGAAGTCTTGGATTTCGATTGGATGCCCCCCGAACTTGTCGGGCGCGACCCTGTACAACGTGAACTGGCAGCCAAGTTCTCGACCTTGGCGCATCACGAAGGGGCTGGCCGAGCCGTCATCACTGGACCGGTTGGAAGTGGAAAGACCGTGCTTGCAGACACCTTCTGCCGTGACATTCAACGCCACCTTGCAGGCAGACGCAACGTGCGTTCTGTCAAAGTGAACTGCCGCAACGCATCCACAAGCATGCGTGTGGTTCAACGAATCTTGCATCTGCTGGACCCCGGCCACCCTGACAGAGGCCTGTCGATGGGCGAACTGTTGCTCAGTTTGCGCCGTTTGTTGCGCAGGGAGGCATCTCATCTCATCGTGGTGCTCGATGAAGTCGATCACATGCTGCGAAGAAGCGGTGATGATTTGCTTTACCAACTGCTCCGGATTGACGAAGATCAAGAAGGAAAAGGGACCATGTCGTTGATCCTCATCAGCCAGGAACAAGTGCTCGACGTGCTCGAAACGGCCGTCATATCAAGAATGGGCGCCTCAAACCACATCAAAATTCAGCCCTACAGCGTCGAGGGGTTGGAGGCAATTGCCTTGCAACGAGCTGAATTGGGCCTCGTGCCGGGCACTTGGACCCCTGAAATCATCAGGTTGATCGCCGAAAAGGCGGGATTGACCGGCGATGCTCGAAGGGCGATTGAACTGCTCAACGCTGCCGTCGAGCGCTGTGAATTCCGCCAAGATGGCCACAATGAGCCCTACATCATCGTCGAGGACATTCACGAACCCTCCAACACCTCAATTGCGACGTCTGGAAGCAACCTCGAAACGATTGACGATCTCAACACACACGCCATGTTGGTGCTGCTGGCGATGTGCCGGCGCCTCACCAACCAAGAAACGATGACGACCGGCGATGTGGAACAACTCTACGCCGTGGTGTGTGAAGAGTATGATGTCAAAATGAAGAGCCACACCACCGTCTGGAAGTACCTCAAAGATTTCGAAACACGGCAACTGACCGTCTCCCGCGTGGCTACAATCGGTGGAGGGCGTGGCCGAACAACCCACTTGAGCATGCCTCATTTCTTACCAAAAGACCTTGCAAGCCGGCTCGAAATGCTCTTGAAAAAGCAATTCCGCTGAGTGAAAACCCGTTTGGGTTCATACGGTGGGGCTAAATACGGGTCGATGGTCGGAAGGTCGTTCTAGAGGTGTAGAAATGGCTGTTGGACAACAAGGAGAATTCGTCGCCGTCGTCAATGACACGGACCCCACCAGTGGTGGAAAGTCCTACTCGCTGAAAATCAGTGGAAATAATCACGCCCAACTTTTGGGTAAAAAAATCGGTGATACCGTTGATGGAATCTTCGTTGGCGAGGGTGAACAGACCCTCTCTGGTTACAAATTGCAAATCACTGGCGGCTCCGACAAGACCGGAACCCCACTTCGACGTGACCTTGAAGGCGGATCTCGCCAAGCAGTCCTTGTCACACGGTCTGTTGGATTCAAAGGACACAACCTCGTGTTCAAGACGAAGGGCGGCGAAAAGAAGCGTTTCCGCTACAAGCCTGATGGCCTACGCAAGCGCCGATACTTCCGTGGCAACACCGTCAACCAAGACACACGCCAAATCAACCTCAAAGTCATCGATTCGGGCAACAAGTCCCTTGCTGACATCCTCTCTGCTGGTAGCGAAGAAGCATCGGAGTGAAACCCGAGAGGGCTTTCGAGATAATGGAGTGAAGGAAGCATGGCACGAGCGCTTCCAGCACAACCACAAGTTAACATCGGTCTAGTCGGCCACGTCGACCACGGAAAAACGACTTTGACGCAAGCGCTGTCAGGGGTTTGGACCGATACACACTCCGAAGAACGTAAGCGTGGTATCTCGATTAAACTCGGCTACGCAGACACTGCTTTTTACAAAACCAAGGAAGGTCAATTCTATCCAACTGGACGGCGCCCTGACGGTGCAGAAGATGTGGCAGAGGAATTGCAGCGAGTCGTTTCATTTGTTGACGCTCCTGGCCACGAGACCTTGATGGCCATCATGATCACGGGTGCATCGATTATGGATGGCGCAATGTTGATGGTTGCAGCAAACGAAACGTGCCCCCAACCCCAAACTCGAGAACACCTGATGGCGCTTGAAATCGCAGGGATCGAAAACATCGTCATCGTTCAAAACAAGATCGACCTTGTTACACGCGAGCGAGCGCTTGAATCTCATGCTGAGATCTCAGCATTCCTTGACGGCACCATCGCTCAAAACGCCCCAATTATCCCCGTATCTGCCCACCATGACGTCAACCTCGACATTCTAATCGATGCCATCGAGAAGACCATTCCTACCCCCGACCGCTCCAGCGATAAGCGCTCAATCATGCACGTAGCTCGCTCTTTCGACATCAACCGTCCAGGCACCCGCCCGACGAAACTTCGCGGTGGTGTGATTGGAGGCAGCATTGTTGAAGGGAACTTCAAACTTGGCGATGAGATCATCATCGGTCCTGGTCGTAAAATCGAGCAAGGCAACAAAACTCATTGGGAACCAATCGCAGCAACCGTAAGCAGCATGCAAGGCGGCGGTCTCGACCTTGAGGCAATGCACGCAGGTGGATTGTGTGGCATGGCGACAATGCTCGACCCTTCGATCACAACATCCGACAACCTCTCAGGCCAAGTGGTCGCCCGCAAAGGCGATCTACCCGACGTACGAACATCCGTTAAGATCTCGATTAAGTTGATGGAAACAATGGTTGCCGGTGAAGGTGAAGCCCCTGAAAAGATTCACCCGTTGCGCAACAATGAGATGCTGATGATCAACGTGGCAACCGCAACTTCAGTTGGTGTGACGAAGAGCGCAGAGAAGGGGCGAGCAACCCTTGACCTTCGGCTCCCAATCTGCGCCGACCCCGGCCAGCGAGTTTCCCTTTCCCGTCGCGTCGGCACACGCTGGCGATTGATTGGATACGGCACGATTGAATGAATTCATTCCGCCTCATCGATGTGGAGAGGAATCATGCAACAAATTCTCGTCGACGCATGCGGCTGGGTTGCTGTTGTTGATTCGGGAATGAATTTCGATTCAGAAGTGCTCAACATTCTTGGACGACCTCAGTTGCTCTTGTTACCAAAAGTGATTGAAGAACTTCGTCAACTCGATGCACTTAGACCCCGTGGCAAGAAACTCTTACTGGAATTGCTGACCGCAAAATCGGAAAGAGTCGAGCCAAGACCAGATGCAGGCGAACACACAGACGATCAGTTGGTTGATCTGGCTCGGGCCTCTGCCATGACCGTACTTACCGTAGATGTTCAGCTCAAGCGAAGGCTGTTTGAACGGGCTGTGCCTGTCTTGGAAGTAACCAAAAAGAAACGCCTCCGGCTCATCGAAGGGCTATAGAACGGGATGAACAGAAGATTTTGGAGGATGTTCCACCTCATCCTTCCGCTCAGAGTGAAAAAACCCTGAGATGAAGTGGTAACAACCTATGCCGGTAGGAACTTCATATACCATTAATTTCACGTTGCTTGTTATGCCCAATGTGGAGACATTTGTTGATGGTCAAGACGAAACTCGAGATGAGATTAATCTCGACCACATCAAGACTGTTGCGGAGGCACTGGTCGACTTAGGCAATCCCAAGCCGGCGGTGAGGGTGTTGCTTTGTTTACATATTCATGGAACTATATCGAGTAAGGAATTACAATCGTATTGTCAACTTCGTCAGCCTGAGATCAGCAACGCTGTGAATAAACTCGCTGAACTCTCCTTCCTCGAAATTCAAAAATCCCCGAACAAAGGACGGGGGCGCCCACACCACATCTACCGATTGAGTAAGCCAATCGATGAGTGCGTTCAACATTTCATGAGAGAAACCGAATTGCGAATTCAGCGCATGAGCAAAAAACTCGAGAATGTACGTCTCCTCTCTCAAGACTTGTAAGCATCAAGGCAGCGTGAACAAAACGTCATCGCCATGCCCGTCAAGAAGGCCGAGTTTTACCCCTGCATCAATCCAAGCATGAGCGTAGTTAATCGCTCCAAAAGCCCTCACTCGGTCTCCTATGTTGAGAAAATGTTGGGCATCAAAGGCATAATCATCGGCCATTCGAAGCATGATCATCAACTGTTCGGATTCAGGAGTGCCCTCCGCATGAATCGGGGTTGCTTTTGCGCGTGCTCTTCGAGTGATATCGAGGTATTTCTCCACCCGGTCATTGGATACTTGGTCCATTGATTCGCTCATTCGCCACCCTCCTTTTGCCGCTTAAGCAAGCGACGTACGTCTTCAGTTCGTCCGAGTGCACCGTAGAGCTCAACTGCTCTCGAGAGCCGACCTTCATCCTCCGCAGTTTGTGCACGAGCGAACAACGATCGGCGCTCTTCCCAATTTTTAGCCAACGCAGCCTCTGCTGCTGCTTCGTAACGCCCTTGGCGTTCTGCTTGAGCCAAATGAGGCGCTGTCCAGCGACGAACCAGGCCATCTCTGGTGGCTGTCGCCATAGCATCTGGCGTCAGTCCTACGAGTAAATCCCCTAGGTTCATGCCTTGCCCCAACATTTGGGATGCTTCTGAATCCTCTGCCGAACTCGAAAGGTGGTGAAGATGCCCTTCGATACCGAGCACCCACCATCCATCGGCACTGCGAACCCCTTCCATTGGTTCGAGCGAGTCATGTTCGACGCGTTCAAGCGCATCCCACCCAAACGGATGAGGGACGCCTTCCCAAATTCCGCCATCGCTGGCTTGCATGAGCAAACGGCCTTGCATCAAGGGCGTGACCCAACTCCAAATTCGGTCTTCAAGGCATCGCTTCTGATCGTTGTGTGCCAATCGGGCGCACCACAATCGGCCGTCATCGGCCTGCCACATCATGTGCTCTCGATCGAGCCAACCAAGCAGACGGCGTACTTTGCCGCTTTCGAGGCGCCTGAGACCCCTTCCTTCGTGTGAAAAGAGGTGAAGGTGCCCTTTGCGGCCAGAGAGGATCCAACCGCCTCCTGGGCGTGCTGAGACGTCTGTGAAGCCCCCTGTCGTTGAGCGACCTTCGTGAAGCATCGTTCCGTCGCTGGTTGAAAGAACATAGAAACCGTGAGCTGCGAGGACTGCGACAACCCCGTTGTTGACGCGCACAGCATGCGCTTTGAACGGAAGCTCAATTCGCCAACGAATGGCTCCATCAACTTCGAGCATGAATAAATCCAGCCCGCTGCTGACGATCATTCCGCCTTCGGCAGCGGTGATTGCAGCAATGCGGTTTGGTGCTTGCCACGACCAAGTAATCGACCACATCAAGCCTCACCTCCCTTTGCGCCCCAGACTTTGAGTTGAGCCTTTGCGGTGGACGTCATGGTGTAAAAACGACTTCTTCCAACGGTACGGGCGTTCAAAACCCCACCCTTGAGCAGGCGGCTGGAAATTTGAGAAAGTCTTGAGCGTTTGACGTTTAGATCGGCAAGAAGCGTTTTGTCAGAAGGCGAATACTTTCGTTGTTCAGCAACAGCCAGAACTGCCATTTCATTGGCGTTGAGGTTGGAAAGAAGCGCCACGTCCAATGGGTGCTCTTCATGATTTGTCACTGGCTTGTGTTGCAGGCCAGCGAGTGCATCGATGAACCCGCGTTGTGAGGCAAGAGTGTTTGTTTGACCTCCATTGGAGATTGCGCTGACTAAGGCTTGAACGGCTTGAGTCAGTGTGGCCAGTTGGGCTGGTGATTCATCCAACGGAGCAGGTGAGTGGAATGGAACATAATCCATGTTGGAAAGTTCTGTGTTTTCAACAAAAACTTCCTCCTCTTGTGCCTCAAAAAAGCCCACTTCATCATGAATCAGCTCTGCAGACGGTTCAACTGGTGGGTCAATCGTTTCTTCTTCCAACGGTGGCAAGCCTGAAAAAGCATCTTGTGGATTTCCTGCAATCCACAATTCAGTGCCCGAATCTTCTTCATCAACAGGTGCAGCATGTGCGTCGCGTATTCGGCCAACTATGCTGGAAAACATACCGCTGATCGCCGGCGGACCGGGATCGGCCACTGCGGCAACAAATTCTGGTGTTTGAGGCAGTGCCTTGAATGGGATTTCGGGGAGTTCCTCATCCGTAGAGATCTGTTCATCAAGTTGTTCGAGGTTGAGTTCAAAACCGAGCATGTTGTCGAGTATTTTGACATCATCTTCCACATCCCTCATGCTTTGTCGTTCCGTCCAAGGCGTTGATGCATCGAGGATCTCGCCGTTCCCTTCATCGATGGACTGAATTGGTTCAGGTGCAACTATGACGTCTGCATCCTCTTCTTCATGCTCATTTTCTTCATATCCACCAAGCGCTGGATTGGATTCTGCAATCGGGTTTGAAGCGGCCTCTTCTTCCAACAAGGCACCATCGTCCATGGGCTGGAAACTAGGAACAATCGGAGGCGCATCCAAGCTGAGGATGCGATCGATGCCAGCCAGAGAACTCGGGTTCAATGAGGCGTCCACGGCGTTACGTAGTGTTCTGATGATCCGCCCAGGGTTCCCATGAGATTTATCGCGCAAATGGCGGGCATCCTCCACCGAAAGAAGAAATTCTTCATTGCTCACGCTCTTGACCCTGCTTTCGACCAAGGCTTGGACTTCATCGATTGTAAAGGGCTCAAGGTGATGATTGCTGTCGAACATGTGGTGCAATTGGTCAGGAAATTGTGCTTTTTGCATCGTTTCAATCACCACAACAAGGACACACTGGACCCGATTGAGTGCGGCTCCAGCGGACGTCAAGGCTTGTGTAAGCAGATTCATTTCGACGCCTTGTGCATCGATTACAATCAACGGTAGGCTTTGATTGTGGGCGCGAGAAGCATCGACCAATTTCTGTACAACTTGCGACCAACCAGTGGGTGCTTCAGTGCCTGTTAATTGGAAATATGCCTCCCGAAGCAGTCCTAAGGCCGGATTCTGGTGCGAGATGTGGTCGATATGAACCGAGGTGGGAGCGTGGTTGGAAAGGCAGCGGAGCAATGACGATCTGCCGGAGCCCATTTCACCTGAAAGCAGGACACGTCGAACTGATTTGAAACGAATATACTGCAACATAGCGTTCTTTTGATGCACCCGCCCTACAAGCAGGTGGCTTTGGCTCGCCTCAAGAGGCAGCGTTGAGAATGGGTTCGACGAAAGAGGCGGCAGATCAATTTCTATTCCCTCGACTTCCATGAACCGAGCAACGGCAGAGGGGTATTTCATCTTTGAGGGCTTTTCGAGACCCTTGGGACACGTTAGGAACCGTTATTCGCAAAACGGGCGGCAGTTAAGGACCGTTTTTAACGGGTTTTTAACGCACCCCTAACGCGTTATCAAAACCGTTAGACCCGTTAATCACGGTAGCAAATGCCCGCTTCAACAACCGCGTCCAATTCATTGACCGCTTGGCCAATCAGGCGTGGGCGTGCGATTGCTTGATGGGGTCAGCGCATGTGCAACACCTGAGGCGAACCACATGCCAGTAGAAAACAGTCGATTAGGCGGCTTTTTCCGCCATTCAGTAGCTGAACGTCGCCAAATAGTTGCAGATCTAGCCAACCTCACACCAGAGCAAATCGATGCACTGAGCGCTTGCGGAGAACTTGATGAAACCGCAGCAGACCGTATGATTGAGAACGTGATTGGGACCATGTCCCTCCCGGTCGGTGTTGCAACCAATTTTGTGGTCGACCAAAAGCACTACCTCGTGCCATTTTGCCTCGAAGAATCAAGCGTAGTTGCCGCCGCCTCAAACATGGCAAAACGATGCTTGGCCCACGGTGGATTTCGATCCAACAACGACGCCCCTATGATGATCGCTCAACTGCAAATTATGGCTTGCTCAGACCCTAAAGCGGCTGAAAACGCACTGCATCAAGCCAGTGAAGAGTTAATGGCGCTTTGCAACAGCCTTCCATCGACCATGATTCGACTCGGCGGAGGGTGCAAAAGAATCGAGACTCGAACGATTCAGACCCTCAGTGGACCAATGGTGATTTTGCACATTGTCGTCGATTGCCGCGATGCAATGGGAGCGAACGCCGTCAACACAATGGCAGAATTGATCGCACCCCGCGTCGAGGCACTCACCCAAGGCAGGGTGCATTTGAAAATTCTTTCCAACCTCGCAGTTCATCGTTTAGCACGCATAGAAGCCACCTTCACACCGGAAGAGATTTCCGATGATGGAACGAAGGAGAACGGCCTCGAAGTGATTCAAGGCATCTTAGAAGCCCACCACTTCGCCCTAGCCGACCCGTTTCGTGCAGCAACTCACAACAAGGGCGTCATGAACGCCATCAGCAGCGTCGGTTTAGCCTGCGGACAAGACTGGCGGGCCATCGAAGCAGGATGCCACGCTTATGCTGCATTCGGAAAGGAGCACTATGGCTCGATGACGGACTGGCAGCGAACTGAAGAGGGCAACCTCCTAGGCCGCATTGAGACGCCAATGGCCGTGGGCATCGTTGGAGGCGCCTCAAAGGTCCATCCAGCCGCTCAAGCAAACCTTGCCATCCTTGGTGTAGAATCAGCACAGGAACTAGCGGGGATCATCGCTGCTTCTGGATTGGCTCAGAACCTCGGGGCGCTAAGAGCGCTTGCTACAAAGGGCATTCAAGCAGGCCACATGAAGCTCCATTCAAGGAACATGGCCGTCAGCGCTGGCGCCATAGGTGATGAAATCGAAATCATTGCCCAAAGGTTGCAAAAGGTGGACGGTCCAAAAACGCAGACTGTCGTAGAACAACTGTTGAGCGCCCTTCGAACAGAATGAACTCACTCTTCCTCGAGAAGAGGGAGCGTGGCTTGAACAAACCCGTCAATTTCCCCTTCCTCTTTGAGCACGGAGGCATCGGTCATGCCATCAAGCATGCCTGAACCCTTGACTTGCTCCCTAAACCATTGTTTGACCTTCTTACGGTCGGTGTATGGGCATCCAAATGCTTCTGAAAACCGACGCGTCGTGATCAGGCGTCGAGTGTTTCCATCCTTGCGCCGGTCAATCATCCCCAATTGGGCCAACTCCCGAACGTAATCGTAGGCTTTCTGCCCAAGCAATTCAACCAACCGGGACTGAGCCATCGGTTGGTGATAGGCAACCAGTGCCGCAGCCTTGAGGAGTTTTTGTGGAATTTCAGTTTTGGTTTCCTTCGGCAAATGGTTTGCAATGTCGGGTTTGACTTCAATGGCCCAACGATCTCCAACTTCAGCGACTTGCAGTGCGCCTCCTCGCCGACGTTTGAGGGTCGAGCGAAGCGAGTACAATGAATCAAGCATCTCATCCTCATCATAGCCCAAAGCCAGAGATAAATCTGCAACCGTCATCGAACGGCCTGCGCCAAACAAGGTTGCTTCCAAGAGGGTATCAAGTGGCACTTCTGACATAATAATCCCTCATTCCACTAACCAATCGTGTGGCTCAAATGCTTCACTCTTATTGAGCGTAGTGCCTTCATTCTCCAATGGAGCAGCCCCTTCGCCTACCACATCCGTTTGAACGGCTTCTGCCATTTCTGGCGGTGCGGGGGCAGAGGATGCCGAGGAATGTGGGCCTTGTGGCTCAGCAGCCTCAGTCGCCTTCTGTGCTTTGCGAGCAGCGACTTCTTCTGCCTTCTGAGCTTTCTCAGCACGCCGTTGAGCATGCCGGACAGAGCCTGAGTCTTGAGATTGTATCCGGTCCGATTCATCTTCTTGATTGCCTTCGACCAGCGTTTTGATTTCTTCAAACGTTTCGATTTGAGGCCAAGCGTCTTCCAAGCAAATCACACCGCCTGGCACGCTGTCTTGAGTGATTGATGCAAAGCCCCGGTGGGTGAGGAATAAACCTGCGATGAACGATGCGACCTTGGCCTCATCATCATAGCCTTCAGGCACGGATCCAAATGTAGATTCGAGTATATCCGACAGTGCGACCATCACTTCAGTGACTGGAACTTTATTCGAGCCAGTGGCCAAACAAGTGCGACGAAGTGCAGTCCAGCAACGCTGAATGTCGCCTTCGAGGTCTTCATTGTGCATTCGACCACCCACATCTGAAAGGTACTCCTGAAGTTCCAATTCATGAGCGATCCTGTTTTCTTCTCGCAATCGCAAGGCTTCTGCGTCATCCGCTGCATCCTTGAATGCGGAAAGCAACTCACCAAGGGTCACTGGCCGACCTTCTTCCCGTCGAACCCTTTCATCAAACAGCGTTGGTAGCAATTCATCAGCTTCCCCTTGCAGGATGGAGTTGGTGAAGTGGAAGGCTTCGTCCTCGTAGTCCGCTTCCCAGCCGAAATCAGAGCCATCGTCCCATATTTCTTCTTCTTCAACCGCTTGAACTCGATCAAAGAGAACTGCCGCTTGTTGATTCAAGACTTCCCAAGAGAGGCGAATCAAGCGACCACACGCTGGTAAGTCGAGCGCTGAGGCTTCGTTCTTCACCCTGAGGGTGAACACTTTGAGAAAACTCGACAGATCGACGTTCCAAGGATCAAGTTCTTCCTCACGAACGAGCGAAAGAACGAGTGCCACCGAGCGATCAAAGGGGTCGATGAGGGTTTGATGTTCTGCCTCCTCTGTTTCGGCAATCGCTAAGATTCGGTCAGCAAACTGTGTCGCATCGGAAGATGCTTCACCGGATGCAAGCAGTTGATCCATCACGTCTTGACGGAGGAACCACTTGTCCAAAACTGCTTGCTGTTCAACCATAAACCCACCTCACTGCAGTTCTTCTTCCTCTGGAGCCTCTTCTATAGAGATTTCCTGCTCTGCCTCACGGACGGCGCCCGCAACCTCTTGATAGGCTTCGATGTCTTCGGTCATCTCAGCTGTACGTTCTGATAATCCTGAAAGCGTCTGTTCTTCATCGTCTTCTTCCGCCATGTGAGGGAGTAAGCCGCCCAAACTAGCAGGAGCAGGCAATGCTTCGGGAACCTCTGGCATTTCGTGCTCAGCAGCGCGTGCTTCTTCGATTCGGGAATGGTTCTTTTCATTGTCCTTCTCTGCCTCAGCAAGCGCTTTCTCGCCCAGAGCAATCGCTCGCTCGCGATCGAAATCCACGATGCGGCGACTGCAACCATCGCCGCCATGGGTAATCCCAATGTGGTGATCGGCCAAGCGCAAGGAGACCTTTCGTAGCGTGACCATGATGAATTGGGCGCGCTTGCTGCGTTCCCTGCACATCATGGCAATGCGCTCTGCGTTGTAACCGTCGAGGTTTTGGTCGACTTCATCAAAGTAGTAGAATGGACTTGGGTCGTAATCTTGAATGGCGAAAATCAACGCCAATGCAGCCATGGATTGCTCCCCACCGGACAGTTGGTGGCGGGTGACCTTAGCGGATTTGCCCCTGGGTTGCGCCCATAGTTCCAATCCACCTTTGAATGGCTCATCCTTGTTTTCGAGGAACAACTCACCGCGGCCACCATCGCTGAGGGATTTGTAGGCGACTTTGAAATTCTCATTGACCTTCACCAAGACATTTAGCAAACGTTCTTTTCGCTGTGCTTCCAATTTATCCGTCACATCCAGCAGGTGCTTTCGACGCGATTGGAGCGTCTTGAAATCGTCCTTCATTCCGGCAAGACGAGCTTCGCAAGCGTCAAACTGTTCGATGGCGAGCATGTTGACTGGACCATATTCATCGAGCCTTCGTTGTAGCCGTCGCTCGCGTTTTTCAGCGTCACCAAGGCTCGGCAAAACTGCATCCTCATCTGCTGGCTGGTAGCCATGTTCGATTAACTCCTGAAGGGTTTCAGCAAGGGTGATGTCCTTTTGAGCCAAAGCCCGACCGATTTCGATGCTCATGTTCTTCCGGGATTGGGCTTCTTGCGCTTTCTGTTGCAGTTCTGCCTTGAGCGCACTGCGCTCTTCAATCAGTTGAACACGTTCGTCCTCAAGCCCTTGATTTTCCTCAAGGAACTCTCGGCGTTCGCTTTCTTTCTCTGCCAATGCAATGGTGTCCGAGGCAACCTGGCCTTGGAGTTCATCCATGCGCTCGCTTCTTCCAAGTGCGGTGGTATTGATCGTGTTAATGCGCGTTCCGCATTCATCAATCCTCGTTTGAAGCAAACTGCGATGCCCTGAATCACTGGAAAGGGATGCTTCGGCCTTAGCTTTGAGACCCTCTGCTTCAACTCGTTTGACTTCTGTGGCATGCAGCCGATCTTTGAGATGGACGGGGCTTGCGTCTTCAAGCGTCGTTTGGGCGCTTTTACGCCCTTGATTTGCTGCTGCCAAAGCGGCTTGAGCAGCATCCAATGTTTTGAGGTGATTCGCACCTTCGATTTCCAAATCGTTGAGGCGCTTTTCTGCAGCACCAACGGCGCCAAGGGCCGAGGTGTGGTTCGATTGGGCTTGCTTATGTGTCGCTTTCCACTCAGAGAGGCGATCCGAGTGGTCATTGTTGGAGAGGTCGTTGATGATTTTTCGAATTTCGGACTGTTGCCTGCGAGCGTCGATAAGAGCGCCGTTGACGGTGTCTGCCATCAGGCGGAAACGCTCTACGTCAGCGGCGAGGGTTTGAACTTCATTGGCCCCCTGAATGTTGCCACCAAACGAAGTGGTCATCTTTCTCTTTGCGCCCCCAACCATGGCTCCACCCGCTTCGGTAACGTCGCCTCGCAAAGTGACCAAACGGACGCCACCCATGTTCGCACGTGCTGTTGCAAGGCTATCGACGATCAGAGTGTTGCGCAACACGAAACGGATTGCGATGTCGATTCTTGGATCGTAGTCCAGCAGTTCATTTGCAAAACCGATTACACCTGGTTTCTTCGCAATCATCGTTGCACGGCCTGCTGGCCTTGTGTTGTTGAGTTTGTTAAGAGGGAGGAAGGTTGCCCGACCAGCTTTGTTTTGTGAAAGCCACTGGATGGCCCTTGCGGCCACTTCATCGTTGTCAACGACCACAGAAGTCATTCCACCACCAATCGCCGTAGCAAGTGCGTCAGTGTGGTTTGCATCACGTGGCTCACACAACTCTGCAACCGTTCCAATGATTCCAGAAAGTTCACCTTTGTCTCGTGCGGCTAAAACCGCTGCAGCTCCACCGGCCATGCCTTTAGCCCCGGCCCGATTTTCCATCTCTGCTTTGGCAGAGGAGAGTTTCCTTTCAGTCTCCCGAAGCCGAGTTTCTACAGCTTGTGATTCTTCAACCAAATTGGCTTCGGAACGTTGAGCGACATGGAGCTTTTTAGCAAGGGCCGTACGGTCTTGCTCTGGTGCGTTGGCGTTGAGTTCATCGCCTTCATGCTGCGACTCACCAAGAGCCAACCTTGCGGATTCTGCGGCCTCTTGGACTTCACTGAGTTGCTCGCCAAGCATTTCTGCCTGGGTTGCAACGCGATTGACTTCGGTTTGGGCTGCAACGAGGGCGGTCTGTGCCTGATCAGCAGCAGCCGTGGCTGCGGCTAAGGCACGGGTCAACTCTGCACTGGCAGAGCCTGAGGATTTCAATGCCTCTTGCACTGAGATCTCTTCTTCTCTGGCTTCACTAAGGGCCACCAGGGCATCTTGGAGATCTTGTTCTGCTGCTTCGAGGCCGTTGTCGAATTCTTCAAGGTCGCTGAGCGTAGCCGCTAGAGATTCCGCAAGCTGAGTCAATTCAATGGCTTCCTCAGCGTCTTTATCAGCCGAATCATCAAGTCGGTCTTGATTGGTAGCGATGCGGATTTGCAATTCATTGATGGCGCCCATCAAGCCGTTGTTGTCGCCACCGAGCAAATCCTCAATCTGCTTCTGAAGCGTACCAATTTGGTCGTCCAGTGAAACAATGACTTTGTCACCTTTCCTCACTTGATCCAGAAGAACTTCCGCTTCTTCTTCGATCCGAACCCTTTCACCGACCTGATACTTTCGTTCTGCTTGCTGGCTAGCGTACTTGGCTTGGGCTGAGAGTTGGCGAGCTGTCTTCAGTTCTTCAACCAAATCAGCGACCTTCAAAGCCAGGTCTTTCTCCTTTGTGAGGTCCTTAAGCCGCGCTTTCTGCTCGTCTTCGAGCAGGCCGATTCGTTCGATGTAGCCTTCAACGCTCGTACGTTGCTTCTCTGCTTTTCGAATCTCATCATCGTAAGAGGTGACTCCAGCCACCCCGTCGAGTACTTTTCGGCGTTCTTTCGCTGTCATTTTGGCAAGTCGTGTAACGTCGCCTTGGAGCACGATGTTGTAGCCGTCTGGGCGTGCATTTGCTGAACTGAGCAGCCTGTGAAATGCTTTCTGGGTGCTGTCTTGCCCGTCCAACATGTAATCGGTGACGATGTTGTTTCCTTTTGTCAAACGCACAGCACGGCTCATTCGAACTTCTTCTTGATCAATGGGGAGCCGGCGGCGCCCGCTGGCAAGAAGCGGGTTTGCAAAAACAAGGGTGACTTCACAAGCTCTCGCTGGTTTGTTGTTTTTCCCGCCGTTGAAAATCAAGTCTTTGGCATTTTGAGCACGAATCACCTTGTTCGAGCGCGGTCCAAGAACGAATTGAATAGCGTCGCCACAATTCGATTTACCTGAACCGTTGGGCCCCGTGATTGCCGTAAATCCACGGTCCATGGGGATGGTAAGTTCACCCTTGAACGATTTGAAATTTGAAACTTCCAATGCTTTGAGATACATCCCATTCCCTCATAATCGAGAATTAAATCCTCGACCTTATCCGCGACACCCGTTCGCGACAGGTCTTAAAGAATCCGAGAGATACAGCCCCAGTGCATCGGTTTTGAGCCCTCCTCTGCCAAAGCCAGAGCACTGTAAAATGAATCGGAAATCAAAGAATCAAGGGCGAAGTGAAAGGCTCACAGTGTGCCTTTTTGCTTGCATTTTTTACATCCGCCACCAGCGCAAAACGGACATGTAGCATAGACCTTTACGCCTTTATTTTTCTTTTTCTGCATCTGGAGGCGCGAATCCTTTTGCATAATTTTGGAACGCGTGATGCGTTTGTTGGAACCTGTTCGCATTTGCAGTGGGGCCGCAACGGACCCGAATTTAGTACGAAACTCATTGGCCATAGTTCGCCGCTTGGTTATTTTTTCATTCGCTTGGGTGATCGCCTCGGCCTCCCAATATTTTGGACCCATCATGAGAACACAACCTGAAAGAGCCACGAGAATTTGGAGCCACAGCGCTGAAATAAAGCCGCCAGGGATTAAATCTGCTAAACCGTTTGAATCTATTTGGACAGGTATCACGCCCAATCGATCCATGACCGCCATCGAAAAGAGGAATACACCCGCAACAAAAGCCCCTTTGTAGAAACGGTCTTGCTTCGTGCCGACACGTGCCAATTTAATCCGCCCTGAAATCAAGACAAACAAGGAGGGGCCCATCGTAAAGAAGTCCATTCCCGACCATTCTCCAGCAGGTACGAAGCAAGTCGTAGCGCTGTCTTCGGCAAGAAGTGCCTCAAGCCGTTCAAAGGGAGGGAGGCAATCTGGCTCTGTGAGTTGAGAGAGGTCTAATTTCTCCTTTGGAGCCCCATCAATTATCTCTGGAGCCAGAACGCCAAATTGTGCATTCGCCGCCACGGCTGCAACGATGGCGACCGCAAGGAGCGTACCGATGAGGACACGAACACTCGCCATGGCAGGGTTAGATAACCCCCGGTCATAGTGATATCGCTCAGCGATGGGGTGAAATGGACGGGCCACTACAGTCCAAACAACGGGGTTCATGCATGGCGCACATTGCAATCATCGGAAGTGGCATTGCGGGCCTCTTTGCGGCGTTACGCCTCGGTGACGCTGGCCATGAGGTGACGGTTGTTACCAAGCAACGTCCAAGCGACTCCTCAACCAATTGGGCCCAGGGTGGAATTGCTGCAATTCTGGACAAAACCGACGGCCTTGGGCTCGAATCCCACATTAAGGACACGTTGGCATGTGGCGACGGATTGTGTGACAAAACCGTCGTCCGAAGCATCATTACAGAAGCCTCTGAACGAATACAAGACTTGCTGAACATTGGTGTGCGATTTGAGACAGATGACGATGGAGCATTCAACCTCGTCCGCGAAGGCGGGCATTCAAAGCGAAGGATCTTGCATGCAAAGGATGCAACAGGGAAAGAAATTGAGCGGGCGCTCACCCAAGGGGCCGCACAACATCCAAAAATCAACATCAAACCCAATACATTAGCCATTGATTTAGTGCAAACAAAACATGGATTTCCAACGCATGGGATTTCCGGCGTTTGGTGCCTTGATCAAGTAAGTGGAGAAATGCTTACTTTGCCAGCGGATGTTGTTTTCTTGGCAACTGGTGGCGTTGGTCAGTTATGGGCAAACACAACCAACCCGTCGGTGGCTACTGGTGACGGATTGGCAATGGCCTACAGAGCGGGTGCTGCCGTCAAGGACATGGCCTTCATCCAATTCCACCCCACTGCTTTGGCTCGACCCGACGACCGGCCCTTTTTGATCACAGAAGCGGTTCGAGGCGAAGGGGGAGTGATCCTCGACGAGAAGGGGCTCAAGGCATGGAAAAAGGCTCAAGCAACCGCCAAGGAAAGTGGAACATCGATGCCTTTGCCAGAACAGTTTTCATTCACCCTCGAACATTCCCCGCTTGGCTCCATGGCCACCCGAGACATTGTTGCTCGTGCCATTGATCAAAACATGAAGCGGACCGGGTCAGCGCACGTTTACCTTGTTACCGCCCACCTCGACAAAGCACATCTGCTCGACCATTTCCCCACCATTCAAGGGCGTTTGGATCGGCATGGATTGGAATTGGGAGTTGATGCATTACCGGTCGCTCCAGCAGCCCATTACGTCGTAGGTGGTCTTGCAGTGGACGCAATTGGCCGACCTCATGACCGCGAAACCGGTCAAATCATACCAGCACTCTACGCGATTGGCGAGGTTGCGTGTACGGGCATGCATGGAGCCAACCGTTTGGCATCGAACAGTTTGCTCGAAGCCGTGGTCTATGCTGCACGGGCCGCAGACCACATCATTGAATCGAATACCCCGGAAGGAAACAAAGTGTTGCCAACATGGAGGGCTGACGGCTTAACGGACCTTGTTGAGCATGCCCCCGCAATGAATGACAGAGCAGCGTTGCGCGCTACGATGTCACAAGAAGTTGGGATTGTAAAACGAAACGATCGATTACATCGCGCACAACGGCGCTTGGCGTTGCTTTCAGATGAAGTGGATATGATTTGGAAAAAGGCAATGCCGACGCGTGAAATTGTAGAGTTGCGCAACATGACCCTCGTAGGTCAGTTGGTGATTGAAGATTCATTGAGCCGCACTGAAAACCGCGGTTTGCACTTCAACGCTGATTTAGATCTGGCGTGAGCGCCTCAATCATGGCGCTCAGCATGTGATTCATTGGAGCTCGTACGCCGATTCGTTCACCCCTTTCAACCACCGCTTGATTTAGATAAGCAACTTCGGTGATGCGCCCTGCTCTTACATCCTGCAGCATGCTGCATTGGTTTTCAGCGGTTGACTCAAGCACCCTTTGCAAATGATGTTCAAGTTCAAGATCATCTGGCAGGGGCACTCGCTCTGCGCGAGCGATTGAAGCCCCTTCGAGCATGGTCTCTAGCGCAGAAGAGAACAAACTAGGGGCGAGCAAGGCCCCGTTTTCAACCCCTGCAAGAGCCGCTATTGGGTTAATGGCGATGTTGAGCAAGACCTTCATCCAAACTGCAGCAGGTCCGTTGTCAGTCCATTCAGCCTGAACACCAGCGCGCACAAGTGCGTTGAGCAAAGGCTCCACTTGGCCCTTAGTCGGCCCACCTTGCAGATGGCCGAGGACCACCGTTCCTGCTCCTGCGTAATGGACCACTCCTGGGTTTGGGCGCCAACTGGCGTAGGTTGTTGTTCCTGCAACAACCCGGTGAGGACCTAAAATGGCGGCGCATGTTTCAGCGTGACCAAGCCCGTTGCTGAGAGAGACCACCACACCAGCAGGGGACAGCAATCGAAGAGCTAGGGACGCCAGTTGTTCGGTTGATTTCGCTTTACCAGTGAGGAACACCGCATCCATTGTCCCGTCAAGAGTGGATGGAACGCCGACTTCTTCCAAAGTAAACAGAGCTTGGTTGGCAGGGAGTTTGAATGGCTCAAGCCCTTTCACTTCCAATCCATTGGCAACCATCATTGCTCCATGTTCTCCTTTCCCATGGATCATCAATTCAACACCTGTGGCTCGGGAAATCAATCCGCCCAACAAGGAGCCAAGTGAGCCGGCGCCGAGCACTGCGATTCTCATGGTTTCGCCTCACACATAACTGCCCAGATGAATGACAATTCGACCTTCAAGGTGCTCGAACCACATGGTTGAGATTGCCGCAGAACTTGGTTCAAATTCAAATTGATTGTCGCCCGGTGCAAGGGAAGAAGGTGAAGATATCGAGGCCCATTGTGCGCCGTTTCCTTCGAAGTTGAGTTGGACAGGAACGCTTGTATTGCCCGGATTATAGAAATTAAACGATCCACCCTCGCTATGGAGAAGCGTGCCGTTGGTCGCTGCCATCCAAGCGTTTGACCACATGCGATGTACAACTTCTGAGCGAATCAAGATGACTTCTGGCCCTTGCTCTACAGTGAAGTTGAGTCGGGCCAAGGGAGAGAATGGCTCGGAGCACACCAAAATTGTGGCTTGATCTGGCATCAAAACTGTTAGGTTTCGAGCCCCGTTGGAAATGGAAGGTATGCTTGAAATATCCCTCACTTCAAGGTCCCATACCCAGTCACCCTCTGCAGGAGGCAGCGGTGTACCCAGCGTTGCGTTGAGGGGGCAGGCTTCTCCAGTTGCGCTTAACAACGTCCCTGCACCCAACTCAAAGCCCCAACCGGTGGTGGTTTGGTTGGTGATGGTCCAACCTGAATTCGGTACGACCGCCTTCATGGGCAACGCAGGTGAACCGGCATGATACCCGACCCCATCAAGGATAAGCATGTCAAGGGTTGAACCTTGGAGGACAACTGGATCCACCCCCCGCAGGCAGATGCGTTCTGGACGTTCCTCAAACGATGCTGTAAGCCCTTCGTGGCCCTCAATCCAATGGAGGCGCGCCTCGAGGTCGAAGGCTCCCTGAGCGTTTGGAATCGAGGCATTCACAACCTCCTTGCCAAGTCCACCGAGCAGAACACAACGCTTTAGCTCGCCTTCTTCTTCGATGAAGAACCAAGATGAAGCGACAAAGACCTCGGCTTCGGGTTGCACGGTGACATCGAAGACACTGAGTTCTCCTTTGGAGGACGTGAGAATCCCGAACGTGCTCGAAATCGGAGCGTCCCCGAGACCACCCCAAACCATGTTCAGCGTGACTGTAGCCACGGTACTTGGCGGCAGCACGCTTCCGCAGCCACCTTCAGAAATGGAATTGGAATCTTCTCCATCGCAATCCCATGAAAGCGTCCATGCGTTCAAATCTGTGTCGTAACGGTCCTCCAACACCGCCCAATTTCGTTCAATAGAGGAGGGGTTGGTGGCTTTTATGGTGAATTCAGCACTCCAAGTTTCGTTGTCCAATGCAGCCTGAGAATATTCTTCAATGGTGTAGTAGATTTCGTCATCCCAGTTGTCATCAACTGCGAATGGTACTTGCTGAGGCAAAGCCAAGAGAACAATCAACAGGGCGACTAGGCCCATGTTTTTCATGGAGGAGTGGTCGAGACCTTGCGGTTCGTCGAGGACAATTGGAGTTCTCCGATCGGATCCCATGAACAAAAGCAAGGGGATGGACAACGACAGGACAAGCAGCCAAATGTTGAGCCCATTAAACGCATCAAACATGTACGCAAAGGCAAGAAGGAGCAGGAAGATGAAAATTTGATTGGAACTGCTGCGTGCTTCTCCGTGCCCAGCACGAGCAACCATCAGACGACCACCAGGGAAGGTTGGAATTGGCAGCATGGAAAGGCAACCAAAGAAGGTCAGCATTGCACCGACATGCACGAATGGATGCGCCCAGACCAAGCGTTGACTGTAGCCCTCACCCAAGGTCAATTCGCTCATCAACTCGACCGCAAGGGGTGGATAAGCCACGTTTTGCTGAGCGGTGATGGCAATGAAATCAGGGGTAAGCCAAAGGCCGATGCTCCAGAAGGCCATGCCAAGCGTCACTAAGGTTGCAGGGACACTAACTGCGGACCAGCCGAGGGCCTTCCTGTTTGGCCATAGCCGTGCATCCATTCGGGGAAGCGAAGGAATAAGAAAGAGACCAAACGGCCAGATCAGCATGGATTTGGATAAGGCCCCAAGGCTCCAAAGGGCGATCGAGGGCTCGGGAACCGGCACAATGTGCCCCACTCGGAGGCCAAGTCGCCCAGCGATGTATTTTTGCAAATGAGAGGCAATGAAAAGAGAAGCGAGAACGGGAATGGTGTAACCGAGAACCGCATCGATGAAAATCGAGTCAGAAAACCAGCCACCTGCAGGGGTCGCTCCATCGATCCAATAGGCCCCGGCAAGGGTCAACGTCAATCCGCTTAGGGCCCACATGAGCCAGTGGAAGGTTCGGACTGGAAATTGACGCTCAGGCACCGGTAAGATCTGAATCACCCATGGGTCATCGATCAGGAGTTTACCCATCCAGCCCAACTTAGCCAAATGCGTATTCAAATTCAGAAGTTGGTCATGAGGGTCTCGTTCCTCTTTCGTTGAAACATTCCAAGCCGGTAACACGGTGCCACCAATGGCGCCGTGGACATGGAAAAAGCGCTCAAGAATGGATTGAAGGAGGTCTTGTTGGGACCAAAGCGACTTGTGAGCCTCCATGGCTTCCAATGACGCAAGGGGCTCCTCTTCGTTGCTCATAACCTCGCCTCATCTTCAAGGGGGCAAGCCTCCCACATCAATGAATCCCTCATGGTTTTCAAACCCAAGGGCAACAAGAAGTGGGCGAAAGGCCTCACTTGTTCTTGAATCGCTTGAGACGGAAGGTTTCTTCACGTTCCATTTCTTCAAGTCGAAGTTGAATAAACACTCGTGCTTCTTCAAGTTCAGGGATGACCTTGAACTCCAAAGCATTGACACGTCGCTTTGTTGCTTCGATTTCTTGAAGCAGGCGCTTGAGGGTGGCCTCCATTTCGGAGGCACGAACGATCTTTTCAATCAAGTTTCCAAAGGATTCGCCTGCTTCATCGATGTAGGGTGATGAACCAATGTAGCCAACACCACGCTCTTGGAATGTGGATTTGAGGTTGGTACCGCTGACGCTCGGAACGACAACACCCATGATGTTTCGGCGTTCGACCTCAACTTCAGGATGCCCTGTGTTGGCGATTGCTGCTGCACGAACTGCCAGACCACCTTCGATAGCGTTGGCCAAATCGATTCGTTGCTTGGCCAAACGGTAGGTAGCGGTCAAGTCGCGCTTTGCTTCAATCATGGTCGCCAAGAGTTGACGGAATTCGTGGAACAGGCCGTCCCGCTTCATCTTCAACAGCTTGTACCCGTTCTTGGTTTGCTTGATGCGCCCCTTGAGTTTAATCAACTCACTGCGGGTTGGCTTGATGTCGAGTGCCATGTTCTTTGCCTCCAGTTTTGATGTTTAGCCGATTCAAGACCGGTTGTCTGGGTGGTACTTGTCAATCCACTTCTGGTCAAGTCGCACGAGGTACTTGGTGTCGATTGAGGACATCAAGGACCAGCAAAGGTCAAGGGTTTCTTCGATGGAACGGTCTTCGTCTCGGGTTTGGCGAAGGAACTTGTCTTCGAACACACCGGAGAAGTCCAGCAGTTGCTTGTCCCGTTCGTTGAGTGCGTCTTCACCGACAATTGCAACGAGGCCACGAAGTTCACGGCCTTGTGCGTATGCAGCGTACATTTGGTCGGACACCGACTTGTGATCTTCACGGGTGGTTTTCTCACCGATGCATGAACCCATCAATCGAGAGAGCGATGGAAGCACGTTGATCGGCGGATAGATACCCTGTTGGTGCAGTTCACGAGAGATAACAATCTGACCTTCGGTGATGTAACCAGAAAGGTCCGGAATCGGGTGAGTGATATCGTCACCAGGCATGGTCAAAATTGGGAATTGAGTGATTGAACCCTTCTTGCCCTTGACGAGACCTGCCCGTTCGTAGAGCATTGCCAAATCTGTGTACATGTAACCGGGGTAACCACGTCGTCCTGGAACTTCTTCTCGAGCAGCACCAATTTGACGAAGAGCGTCACAGTAGTTGGTCATGTCCGTGTAAATCACCAGAACGTGCTTGTCTTTCTCAAACGCCAAGTATTCAGCAGCGGTCAAAGCAAGACGTGGTGTAATGATTCGCTCGACGGCTGGGTCGTCGGCCAGGTTGACGAACAACACAGCGCTTTCGAGTGCACCAGTGCGCTCCAAATCGGAACGGAAAAAGTTGTACTCTTCAGCGGTGATACCCATAGCGCAGAACACAACGACGAAATCTTCATCAGAATCCTTGAGTTTTGCCTGTCGGGCGATTTGCAGAGCAATGTCGTTGTGTGGAAGACCTGATGCCGAGAAAATTGGCAACTTCTGTCCACGGACAAGACTCGTACAAAGATCGATTGCGGAAACACCAGTTTGGATGAAATCGTTTGGACTCTGTCGGCTGTATGGATTGATTGCAGCGCCGATGATGTCTTTTGTTTCTTCAGCAACAATTTCTGGTCCACCGTCACGAGGCCGTCCAGCACCGTCGAGAATTCGACCGATGAGGTCGGTGCTCACTGGGAGCTTGAAAACGTCGCCCATGAAGGTAACACCAGCTTCTCGGTCGATCTTGGAGGTTCCTTCGAACACTTGAACGATGACAAGGTCATCGGAGGTGTCGAGCACTTGTCCGTTCTTGATGGTACCATTGGTGAGTCGTAGGGTAACGATTTCTCCAAAAGCCACAGGTTCAGTCTTGTTCAAAAAGACCAGAGGCCCTTTCACGTCGGTAATGGTTCGGTATTCTTTTCCAGTCATGATATTCCTCTCCTCAGTTGTCCTCCACCGTAGCGGCGATTTCGGTGGTCATGGTCTCGACCATTGATTCAATGATGTCAATGTAGCCCGTCTCGAAGCGACCTCGCATGAGATCGGAGCGAGATGGAATGTTGACCACATCGTTGAGTTGTGCGCCGCCAGCCATTGCTGACTTTGCTGCTTCTTGGAAGGACAGGATTGCCTTGGCCATCTTGTATTGCAAGTGGATGTCACAGTATGCGTCAACATCGTGGAATCCGTTCTGTTGCAAGAAGAATTCACGAATCATTCGAGCGACTTCAAGCGTCAACTGTTGATCGGTTGGCAAAGCATCCGAACCAACGAGTTGCACAATCTCTTGAAGTTCAGATTCAATCTGAAGCAAACCGCTGATTTGGGTTCGGACTTCTGGGAAGTCTTGGGAGATGTTGTCACGGAACCACTGGTCGAGGCTTTGTGGGTACAACGAGTAGGAGTTGAGCCAGTTGATTGCAGGGAAGTGCCGTTGTCGGGCAAGACCAGCATCGAGTCCCCAGAACACCTTGACAATTCGCAAGGTACCTTGGGACACTGGTTCGGAGATGTCTCCACCAGGTGGGGACACTGCACCGATGACGGTGACGGACCCGTCATCGCCGTTGAGGGTTTCAACACGCCCAGCTCGTTCGTAGAATTCTGCAATTCGGGACGAGAGGTAAGCAGGGTATCCTTCTTCACCAGGCATTTCTTCAAGTCGGGAGGAAATCTCACGCATTGCTTCAGCCCAGCGAGAGGTTGAATCTGCCATCAGAGCGACGTCGTAGCCCATGTCACGGAAGTATTCCGCAATGGTAATTCCAGTGTACACAGATGCTTCACGAGCAGCTACAGGCATGTTCGATGTGTTTGCAATCATGACGGTTCGCTCCATGAGCGGCTTTCCGGTGTTTGGATCAATCAAGTGAGGGAATTCGTCCAACACTTCAGTCATCTCGTTTCCACGCTCTCCACAGCCGATGTAAACCACAAGTTGTGCGTCGGAGTACTTTGCGAGGGATTGTTGAGTCACGGTCTTTCCAGAGCCAAACGGTCCAGGAATACCTGCTGCTCCACCCTTAGCGAGTGGGAACAAGAAATCCAGAATGCGCATACCGGTGACAAGTGGTGTGTCGGGTGCGTACTTCTGTTGGAAGGGTCGTGGGGTTCGAACGGGCCACTTCTGCATCATCTGCATTTCAGTGCCGTCTTCGAGCACGCAAACGGTTTGTGTGACGTTGAAATCTCCGGATTCAATCGACTTCACAGTTCCGCTGGTGGTTGGAGGGACCATGATTTTGTGAATGATTGTCTCGGTTTCTTGCACGTGGCCAATCACTTGGCCGCCGACCACTGCGTCGCCGACAGCGACTTGTGGCTCAAAGGTCCAAATCTTTTCCAAATCGAATGCATCAGCGTCAACACCACGGGTGATGAAAACGCCCATTTCCTTCTCAAGGGTAGGGAGAGGGCGCTGAATACCATCGTAAATTTGGGTCAAAAGACCAGGTCCCAATGAAACTGAGAGGGTTTCTTGGGTGTTCAACACCGGTTCGCCGGGTCGAATACCTGAGGTGTCTTCGTAGACTTGGATGACGGCTTTATCGCCGTGCAGTTCAATCACTTCGCCCATCAGTCCTTCGTCGCCAACACGGACGACGTCGTACATAGCTGCTCTCATGCCAGTCGCTGTTACAACAGGACCGGATATCCGATAAATTACGCCTTCATTGCTCATTTTTATTTCCTCCATTTTGGTTGGAACATTACTTCCAAAGGTCGACTCCAATTGCCTTGCGAATCGTGTCACGCAAGGTTGTGTCTTCTTCCGTTCCAATGCCAAGCACGGTCGGAGAGACGGATGCCGAGAGTTGGTCACGAAGACGCTCTGGCAGTTCAGCGAGGATTGCGGAGTCAACCACGACAATCCCGACGCTCTTGTTGTTGAGTAGTGATTTGAAAGTGGAGATCATAGCCTCTTCACTTTCGGGGTTATGCAAGACGTCGACGCCTGCAAGTTGGAAACCAAGGGTGAATTCTGGTGTACCTACAATTGCGATATCCATGTCATTCACCTCAGTTCAATATGTGTGCTTCCAGCACATCGGTTGGCAAGCCCGCCAAGCGGCCTCGCACAATAAGTCTCAAGTCGTTCACTTCTTGCACTTTCGTAGCAATATAGTGGATGACAGGTAAAGCAGACACTGGATGCAAGAAACTCATGCGCGCCATCTTCTTGTGTTCGCGTTCTTTTAGCCATGTCACAACGGCGTCAAGGCTTCGAGTTTCGTTTGATGTGGCAAGAGCTTCTTCGAACGCAGCACCGTCAAATCGAGGGGCATTGCGGAGCATGTCCAGCATAGCGTCTTTTCCACCGGTAGCAATGGCGGAGAAGGCTCGCTTGGGCAAGATCTTGCCGCCCGGAAGAAGCAAGTCTACAATTTGTTCGTTTGACAACCCAACGGCCTTGGCTTCAAGGACGTTGAGGATGTTGCGGTGATCGATTTCACTTGCCACCAAATCCTTGAGGAATCGAACATCAGGTCCTTTTCCAGTTAAGGCTTTGAGAGCGTTTGTGAAGTAGTGGCGATCAAGAGCGTCTTCATACTCGGAGAGTCGAGCATCTTCAGGAACAGCATTGAGCGCAGATCCAAAGGATTTACGTCGCATTTGGACCGCAGCGGAACGCAGATCGTCTGCATTCTCGATGATTTTGATCCATGGTGTGTTGATGTCGTTCAAGTCCGGAAGGATTGAATTGGTCACCTTTTCAAGTTCCACATCGTTCACGACAGCGCGCAACACAACCTTTGCGTTGTGATATTCGTAGCGTGAAGTGTAGATTTCGACCATGCCACGAATCTTACCGTTGCACAGGCCGACCATCTTGTCGAGTTCATGTTCTAAGTTGTGAGTGAGGGCAGCTTCAACCAAATCACCGCCGGTCAAACGACCTGCGTACATATCCATCTCAGCTCGGTAACCAATGTCGCCAATGGCTACGGTCAACTGATCTGGAGATTGGCTGATGAGTTGGCGCAGACGGGCACGGTCCGCAAGTTTCTGCCGACGAGCCTTCGCTCGGGCAGCAACGTAGGGTGTGTTTCCGTTCATGACCATCTTAATCCCTCATTCAAACAAAATTGTTGTCGTCGAACTCAATTGGTCTTTCCAAGACTTGTCGAGCAATGTATCAAATCGCATGTCGTAAGAAACAGAGCCGTCGGTGGCTTCGAGAATAAAGCCTCCAATGCCGTCGACTGCATCGCCCATGCCTCGCTTTCCGGCGAGTTCTGAAAGTGCTTTGCGGTCCATTTCCACAGGTCGGACATTGAAGTCCTTACCAATGTCATCGGCCTTGGCCATCAGGGACTTGAGCAAGCTTGCTCGTCCCTTCATTTTCGGACTGCTGAGTTCTGCTCGAGTTGCTGCCAGGGTTTCGTCCAGCACCTTTCGGCGTGCGACGAGAATTTCTTTCTGGTTGGCTTGGCGAGCGCTTGCAACGACTTCACGAGCAATTTGAGTTGCTTCACGTTCGGTGCGAGTGGCCGCTTCTGAGCGGATCGTTGCAGCCTTTTCGGTTGCTTCTGCCACGATGACATCGGCTTCTTCTTGGGCCGTTGCAATCATAGCATCGGCTTCTGCCTTAGCTGATTTTGAGATGTCTTTTGCGAGTGTTTCAAGCGTCATTGTATTTCCTCCGGATGTTGATTTCAATTGGCCGGAAAACCGGCCCTTCCATCATTGGGCTTCCTCATAGGAAGAGCGGTAGAGCACCGAGAATGACGATAGATTCCGGCAAAGCAGTGAAAATCAATGCTGGTCCGAATTTGCTTCCGTCTTCTGCGAGCATACCGACAGCTGCGCTGCCAATGGCTGCTTGGGAGAGGCCGGCGCCAATTGCGGCGAGGCCGAGTGCGATACCAGCGCCAATGGCTGTGTATCCGTCACCGTCTGATGCTCCGGCTGGGTCTGCTGCTGCTGCGCCTTGAGCAACCATGGTGATGGCTGCCAAAAGGATCAGTGTTCTTAGGCTCGTTTTTAGGGTGTTTGCGTTCATATTTGCTACCTCTGTATTTTTTGTGTCCGTGGACTATGATTGACCCTCTACATGGAGGGAACGGCCGCCCAGCGGTGCGAAAGCACGGCCGGATCCGTCGTAGAATTTGCCCATCCATTCCACAAAGTGGAGGCGGGCTGCGTGAATGGTAGGAGAGAGGATGCCAAGAGCCAAAGCAAACACCTGGACGAAGAGGAAGATGACGAGGCACAACGCTGCGGTAAGGTAGCCAGATGCGCCACCGGCATCAAGGCCGGCGAGGATGTTTTCCCAGCCGAGAATGATGGAGACTTCTGCGATCTTTACGCCTGCGACACCAACCGCCATGATGCGGAGGTAAGAGAGGGTGTTTGCAAGCAGTCCGAAGGTCTCAATGGGGCCCATGATGATGCCACCGGCCCAGCCAAATCCTTCGTATATTGCCAGGCCAACGATAAGGCACAGAATTCCACCAATGAGGAGGAGGTTCCAAACGATCTGGAGTTCAAACAATTCGTTGTAGCCCATCACAAAGTTGCGGCAGACCATGAAGCCGCCGGCCAAAATCATCAGCCAAGAGCCCTTTTCGAAGAACGCTGCAGTAAATCCATGCGCCTTGTTGACGTTGGTGAATCCGATGATGAGGCCCACAAGGATATGGAAGACGCCCAAGTAGACGGCCAGCGAAACGTACTGTTCGAGGCCGTGTCCTGCACTTGCACGGTGGAATGGCATCATGACGAATGGATGGTCTGGATCGCCGAGTCCGAGGAACACAGCGATGTTTTCAGGAAGCACGAAGAAATCGTGAGCCCAGTCATAGAAGGAAGTGAGGAACCCAATGTCAGGCCCCCATCGATACCCGTCTTTGAGGACGCCAGCGCTGTCAAACATGCTTCCATCCCATACGAACCCAAAGCCTTCTGCAAAAATGATGCCCCATACTATGCATGAGATCCCCATCCAGCGGAGAATGGTCATTCCCTTTTGGGCGAGTGGATCCACAGCGAATGGCTTGGAACCAAGCCAAAGTGAGAGAAGAACAAGAATGAGCCCGTAGCCCCAATCGCCCAAAATCATCCCATAGATGAGAGGGAAGGTCATCATGATGAGCATGGATGGCTCAAAGGTACCGTACTTCGGCCGGCCGACAAGGTCGACAAGCAGTTCGTATGGCTGGGTTGCCTTTCCGTTTTCAAACTGAATCGGAGGCGTTGGCTCTTCGTGGTGTTCGTCGGAAGCCGGCATAGCCCGAATCATGGTGAGGGAGATGTCCAGTTCAGGCAAATTGATCTTGCCATCGCCGTCCAAATCCATAGCCTGAACCAGCGGGCCGACGTCCCAAGGTGGGAGATCTGCAACGTTAGCGCTCTTGAGCGCTTGCTGGAATTCATAGCTGTCGATTTTACCGGAGTCGTCCAGATCCATCGACTTGAAGAATTGGAAGATTGATTGCTTGGTCCTGAGCAAATAATCAGAGAGCATCACAAGTTCTTTTGCCACATCAGGTGTTGATTCCCCATGGTCACCGTGGCCGTGGTGAGGATCCACATACGCTTCGACGCTGACGTGCGATGCGACTTTGCCAAGTTTCGACTTGACCATTTCACCTTGCGAGGTTGGGACCCAGCCGTCGAGAGCGAAGGCTTGGTCGCTTACTGCGACAAGGGTTGGAGCGGTGTAGATTGAATCCTCGCGGGTCAAAAATTCAGAAAGCGCGACGAGCGAGCGAGCGTTTCGGTCAACCCAAGCATCCAGCGCTTCTTGAGTCGAGGCGATGGTGTTCTCGAGGGAGGTGATTTCGGAAGTGACATCGCTCAGTTTCTTAGCGGGTGAACCTTCACCTGCTGGAATCTGAACTGCTTTTGCCCCGAGTTCTGCAAGACAAATCTGCACTTCTGCTGCGTGCTGAGTCTGGCATGCAACGGCAACAACGCCTGGGGCGCTGTGGAGGAGAATTTCGGTACCGAGGGCTGCAAAGACGCTCTTTGCCTTGCTTGCTCTGGCGGTTTCTCCAACATAGACTTCGAGTCCATCGAAGCCGCCCATGAGTTCAAGGGGGATGTCGAGGGGAGCGAGGCGCTTGAGCACCTGCAGTTGATCGTTGAGCGTTGTGATTGAAGCCTCGCTGTCTCGAATTGTGTCGAGGTATGCGAGCGCGTCGTCGATTTTAGCCTCAAAGGTCTCGGCCAGTGCCTTGGCTTTTGCAGCAGGAACTGGCCCGTCGGTGTTCACGGCGCTGACAGCAGACAGGACGGCTCGAACTTTGGTGAGCAGAGCGCTGGTTTGATTGGCCCCTTCGGTGGAAAGAGCTCGACCAACGCCGATTCCGTCTTGGAACTGGCCATATTCTTCAATGTGAACGCAGGAAAGCGAAGCGCAGACCCTCAGAACGTCTTCCATCTTATCGACGGGAGCCGCCACGGTGAGGCGGGACATTTCTGCGGTTGCGAACATGGGAACAACTCACTGGGAATTTACGGTTTCGAGAAGGTGTGCAACCGCCTTCTTTTGGCGGCCTGCTGCTGAGGATTCGATTGATTCGACGACCTTGTGCCCTTCCTTGGCCACGCCGTCTGCTTCCTTGTTTGCTTCACTGCGAGCAGCGTCGAGTGTGACTTGAGTATCGGCGACCGAGCCATCGGTTGCGTCGGCAACGAGTTGCACGGATTGACGCCGTGCTTCTGCTGCGATTCGACTGACTTCTGCTTGGGCGTCTGCAAGTTGCTTTTCGGCATCTTGTTCGGCTTGCTTGATTTTACGAAGGACATCGGCCATACCCATAATAATCACCAGCATTTTCGCTGAATGGTAGGGGGTTTATGAGGCTAATGGGGGAGCCTCCATCGCCAAAAAGAGCCATTGCTCGCATTGTTCATCGCTTTGGCTTGGTGCCACGGAATCGACTCGCCATCGCAAACGGCCATAGCAATCGCCCCTGAACCTCTTGGTAGCCAACTTCTTTGATCATCGTACGATAGTACCCATTTGTACCATAGTGAGAATAGGTGTTTGCAAGGCCTTTCCAAGGATGATTTTTGTCTTTTGTCACAAACCGAGCAAGCCACTGAACGACGGTTGCCATCCAAATCCGCCCTGCCAGACCGTGCAACCAATTGGCTTTTCCAGCGTCACAGATGACAAGTTGCCCACCAGGTTTGAGCACCCGATAGATCTCTTCAAGGCCCTTGCGTTTGTCTTGAAAATCTCTGAAGGAAAACAAACAGAACACGACATCGTAGGTGTCGTCAGGAAGCGGGATGGCTTCTGCGATGGCTTCGACGTAATCCGCCGGCGCCTCGCCTCGAGCGAGTCGGGCCGCATCCACTCGTTTTTTAGCAACCTTGAGCATTTCAGGAGACGGGTCCAAGCAGGTGACATCAAGCCCAACGAGATCTTCTGCAAATGAGCCAGGTCCACAACCAACCTCCAGAACTTTCATGCCGGCTTCTGCGTGATTGCGCACGTTTCTTCGCCACCTTTTGTCTTGGCCGAAGGTCATGAGTTTGTTCACTCGGTCGTAATTTGGAATCGTCGCTTCAAGTTGCGCTTCAAGAAGGGTCCAAGCCTCCAAATCAATGCCAGAGGGGTCGTAACCTCCGGTTGCTGCTCGGCTTCCCATGGTGGTTGCGCACCTGCCAACCTCTTTGGACATGTCGCCGAGCATCTCAACCGCAATTCGGCCGCAGAACAACCCTCCGTCAAGCGATGCGCTCGACGGTTTCTGGAGTGATTCCTTCTTCTGGCGTCACTCGGAAAACGAGGATTTTCAAATTTTCAGGGGCGTTTCGGAATTTAGAAACGATCATCGAAGTTTCGAAATCGGTACCGATGGTTCGCACTTGGAAGGAAAGCACCATGTCAGCAATGGTGGACAATTCTTGCTTGATGGAAGCGTCAAGTCCGTTCGTGGAGACTGAAATCAACAGAAGACCGCGGTGGAGTTGGGCGTGTGCTTGGAGCATGCGCACCATAGCGACCACACGGGCAGGATCTTCACGTTGCAGGAAGAAATCCAGGCTGTCGACAACCGCTCGGAAGTAAGGGCCCAATGCCATGATTTCGTTGGTGACTTCAGTCAGGTAATCTTGGTTGCTTTCATCGACAAATCGAGTCTGAGCCAACCGCTGAATATCGGCGAGTTGGAAGCCCTCGAGGCGGTATCGACTGGCGAGGAGTTCCCGTTCTAAGACCGTCGAGTTGTACTCTTCTCCAATCGTTCGAACGTTGATGTCCATTGGCCAGCTGTACTTCGTGAAGATGCGGATGATTTCGGCTTGCCCTTCGTTGGTAGAAATGTAAAGGGTGTTTTCAGATTCTTCAGCAGGCGAAGTAAATTGCTTTGCGAACAATTCACTTCCAGAACCTGTGTCGGTGAAAGCAATCAACGTGAAGCCACGGGGAATACCGCCGTGCATTTCGTTGTCGAACTTCGGTACACCGAACGAACCAACCTTGCTGAAGAACTCCTCATCTTCCGGATCAAAATCGAATTTGCGTGCCATTCTTGTTCACCTCAGTGGATAACGACCTGCCCTCGATCGATTAAATCGGTGCAATAGAGGTCGAGGTTCGACAACACCAGCGGTGGTGTCTGATCCGGTACGTTGAGGACCACAGAGAGGATTTCTCGCTGGCGGAAGGTGTTGATGAAGGTGTGAAGGTATTCGGCGAGGATTCTGTCTTCGTTGTAAATCGCCAACGCATTCACGCTGTCGAGGAAAACAAAGTTTCGCTCGGAAGAGATCGTACGAAGGATGTAAAGGGTTCTGAGCAGGACGGATTCGAGCATGATCGGGCTGTCAACGAAATGGATGTTTGTGTATGGGACATCGGTGCCGCCAAGGATGCCGGAAGACACCAAATCAATGAATTGGATGTTAGAAACATCCATCCCGATGGATTCGAACGCTTGAATGATTTCAACAGCGCCTCGGTTGGCGCTGATGTAAACGCCGCCCATTTCGAACATCTGCATCAATGGAATGAGGGTGCTTGCCGTCACCATGAACGCGTTGGAGTTTCCGCACCGCACCTGAACGGCGCTGTTGAGCGCTACTTCGGTAAGTTGTTCCGCAATTCGCTGATCCAATTCAAACATAATCATGACCCCCATCGCGAGGTTTTGTCGCTTTGTGCGCCCCATTTGAGCATCGGTGTGAGCATGACGCCGAGTGGGGTGAGTTCGATAGCGTGCTTTGCTCGGCTGTGAGAAGTACCACGCATCTTGACAACTTGGAGGAAACGAAGCAAATGGCCCATTCGCTCGACGTCACCCATCACGATGATGCCGTCTGCGATCGCTTCTTCAACCCCAAAGGAGGACCAGTGAGCGTTTTCTGTGGCAGAGGTGATTTCAGAGATGAGGATGGTGGTGCATCCGAGGGTTGCGAGTTTCTTTCCGAGGGTGAACAAGAAATCACGAATCAATTGCTCGGATTTAATTTTGTAGCATAGCGTGGTGACCGAGTCGATGACCAGGCGCGTCACACCGATGGTGTTGACAATGTCCACAATCGCTTTGATGAGTGCGTGAACGTCATCAAGTTCGAACGAGGCTTTTTCCAAACCAAGCCAAGAGTAAAGCACGTCCATATCAAAAACGTTGATCAGGCCAGAATCGACCATGTTCATGTCAAAGAAAGCGTATTGGCGAATGTTTTCGAGCAACTTCACGGAAGGCTCGGTTGCGGTAAAGTGGGCGCAAGCCTCGCCCGCAAGTGCGCCGCGAACAAGAAACTCCATGCCCAGCGTGGTCTTTCCAGAACCACAAGTTCCGGCAGCAAGCACCGTAGAGCCGTAGGGGATTCCACCGCGCAAGATTTCATCCAGTCCATGGATACCTGTGACGCATCGGTCGCGGGTGTATACGGCGGCTGGCTGCATGGGAAACATGTTCAACCAACCGGCCCGGGTTCATCAAGCAATCGCCCCCAAGGCATCGAAGCCTGTCATTGAGGTTGTGCAGCCAGGCGTCCGTCAAACATCGCCCGGTGAAGGGGCTTGTTCGATGAACCAAGAATCAATCGTGGTGGAATTCCCGTTCCATGCCAAGGATTGGCCAGTGACCATGAACAAACCAGTATCACCACCCCATTCCGCCCTAAACATATCGTAAGGGCGTGCTTCGTCGACTTGGGTGTAACGAAGCTTGAGCACACCCGTTCCATCCTGCATCCCGTTAAACATTCCAACGCCCAAAAATCCCTCGACGCCGAGGTCGATAATTTGGGAAGCGTTTCCGGTTGCTTGGGAACTTGGATCACCGGTCAATAAAAGGGTATTCCCACCCGCAATTACACCTTCTTTGAACAGGTAATCAGATGTGATGCTAGAGGAGGTGTGATTCAACGACCAACCTCGAAGAGCGATGGCGAAGTCATTCGGATTATAGATTTCAATCCACTCAGGCCCACCGCTTGCGGGGCGGGTCATAAGTTCGGTAATGTGCAGGTCATTTGCCAGGCGCCCACCTCGGTGAACTTCAAGGACGATTTGCCATGTTTCCCCATCTTGAATAAATTGCCGATTTGCGGTCGAAGATGCCGAGGCTGTCTTGCGTTCTGTACCTCCATCAAACAACATCAAACCAGTGCGGTTCGAGATGTTGCTCGATACGACTTCAATAGTGAGGTGGAGGGAAAAGCCTTCATCCAGCCCTAATCCATCGATCATGCTCCCCTCTGTCAGATTCTGGATGGCGTTGATTTTCAAGATATCAAGCGCTCCGTCGGTTACTAAACCTGCCTGTATTCGCCCATCATTAAGCGCCACTGCCGACCGTTCATGCCAATTGGAAGTGGCGTTGGCATAATCCATGCCGGTGCTGTTGGAAGGGACAAACCAACCTTCATCGGAGGTCAATCGGTCTAAACCTTGCACAGCAGAACGGTCCAAACGGTCCACGGCTGGGTCGTTTGAACCCATTTGCAACTGCGCCAACGCCAAAAAGGCCGTCAAGATCATGAGAAATAAGACGAACGCAGAAAGAAATTCAATCACAGCCGTCAGGGCTGTTTCGTCTCGTTCAAGTGAACGAACACCCCTGCTTCGCATGTTTTGTTGTAGTGTTCGGCGCTTCAAGAGGTTGCCGCATGGAGCAGCAAGGGAATGTAAGATTCTGGGGTTCTTGCCCCCTTCGGGGGCGATGAGTCTTTGAATCCCCCCTGCGAGGCGTCATGTAATGTCGAACCGGACGCAACCATCAAGCGGCCAAAAAACGAGCAGTCTTTCCATGGTGCTCTTGCTCCTCTTGGCATCGCTCACGGGACTTATGACGCTGCCCGCTGCAAGTGCTTCGGAGAGCGGCGATGTGGCCTTGATTGAGACGATTTCACCCCTTCCCGATTCATGGGGTTCTTCTTGGGATCCGATGTCTTTTGAAGTGACCGTTGCCAATCAAGGCCTTGGCACCAGCACCAACCGTGCAACGAAGTGGTATGTATGCGAGGGGGATGTGACTGGACCAGTCTGTAAGTCTTCATACGATGCAAGCGGTTCATTCACCCTCTCCAATCTTTTCCCGGGGGCCATGGCCAACGTGACCTCCGATGCGCAATGGAACCCATCGGGAGATGAAGGCATTTTTACCATCGTCTATGCTTTCGATTTAAGCGACCAAGACACAACCGATGACATGTTGACCTTCAACATCAACCTCACCCGCTCATTTGTGGACCTATCCGTCAACACCGCTCACAACCCCCTTCTGGCCCTCCAAGGCACGGCGACCTATGACGGGAGCGTCATCCTCAACACTGGAGTGGACTACATACTCGATGCAAAGGGGCAAATTAATTCATGTGGAACTTGCAACTTCGAGGCGACATTGGGGTGGCAATTGTGGACTGTTGGAGAGAACCCGGTGCTTCTCAGCGATGCCTACACCGTTGTGTCCAATCTTCCATCCTGGGGCGGTCAATCCCCATTCACAGAATCGCTTCCAGCTGTAAACAGCACCGCTGAGGGGCAGTTCACCTTGAAGTGGGGCTTATTTGGTAGCACGGGGACGCCTTATGGCGATCTGGATTCCAGCAACGATATGACCTCAATCACAATTGTATTTGATGACACCATTGACCTTCAAGCCACCTCGATGATTCCAGCCCACGATGCAAGTTCTGCCAGCTACTTTTACGGCGAAAACATGGTCAGCACCACGATTTCAAACCTTGGAAATATGACGGTAGAATCGGTACGGGTTGCGTTCCAGATTTACGATCCAATCGGCGAAGTGGAGTATGAAGCCTCATGCATGCTCCAAACCGTCCTCCCCGGTGAAACACGCACTTGCTCATTCAACATCACTTCCATCGGCGCCGACCGCACGTTGACGCTGCAGGTACCATCATCCCATGACGAAGGCGATGAAGGCAAGTTCAGCAACAACGCCTTGTCTGAAATTGCAGATTTGGTCGCAGGAGCCATCAATGCGAACATCGACCAAGCAAGCGCAATCGGCACATACACCACGGGAGAGGCGATTCAAATGAGCGCTCGAACGAGTTCGACCGCTGCTGGACCACTCAATTACTCGTGGTGGGTTTCCGGTATCATCAACCTCGGCTATGGCCCTGAACTGAATGTCTCTGGTGAGAACCTAGGCCTTGGTGATCACGTCGTAACGCTAAGGGTGACCGATGTCTTTGGTGAATTGGAATCCGTTCACAAGGACATAACCGTGTACAATTACGTCTCGCTCGATAACGGAGCGTTGTTCACAGGCCAAGCAGTCACCCGCTCTTCGGCTTACCTGAACTATGAGTCGTCGTTGCCGGTTCTTGGTACATCCTATGGTATCGGAGAAGGCAAAGAACCCTTGCTCATGCTTTCGTTCGAGGTTCTTTCAACCGTGGACGATTCTCCAGAAGTCGGGATGGACTGGATGGAAATCCAACTCAATATGACCGAGTTGCTTCCAGAAAACATCCCACTCGAAACCGTTGATGTTCGGTACTTGCCAACCTTAGACGATTACATCTGGACCTACCTTGACCAGTACGCTGCAAACGAAGACGGCACCTTTGACGTGACCCTCACGACAAACGGCGTGATCCTCATCATCGGTGAATCACCACCAGCGAACCTCAGCACTGGCCCAATCACAAGCACACAACTCGAGGGGGGCCAACTTATGCTCAACTGGACCGCCACAGGGGATTCCAACAATCCTTATGTTGGAGGTTGGAACATATACAAACTCCTCCTCGTACAAGAAGCAGGAACCCTCTTCCCAAATCCTGCAAACGGCGTGAATGAGTTCATCTGGAAGGAATTGACTTCCGATTCCCTTGTCGCTACAATCGATGCTTCGGGCGACAATTGGACCGACCCGGTGCCACTTGGAAGCGGAGATTGCGCATCATACGCAATCATGCCTTCAAGCCGTGAGGGTGCACCCGACTTCCAGCACATCAACGTCAGCCTTGATGAAAACGGCCAATCCACCGCTTTCTGCGGTGATGCAGTGCCACCAGTATCCAGCATCAGTAATTTCCAATCCACCTCCACCTTCACCAACGACACTGAGTGCTACAAAATCGTCAATGATTGGAACATGTGCTACGAATTGAACCTCACTTGGACATGGCCTGAAAATGAACCCAATGGACAGCTGTTTTGGAACCTCTACCAAATTGAACAGCAGCCAAAGGACATCGATTTGCGATTTTTGACACCGATTGTCAGCAACATGCCCTCAACACCAGGAGAAATGGGCTATTACAACCAAACGGGCCAAGAAGACGCAGACCTGCGCCCTCTGAGAGCGTATTACTTCATTCTGGCACCGGTTGATTCGGTCGGCAACGAGCAAACGCTGGCAAATTACCCTTCACCAAACGTAGAGCGGGTGTTCATCGAAGATGATTGGTGGGCCTTCAATCAACACTTGATCCCCGAACCTGAGCCAGAGCCAGAGCCGCCTCTTGGCGTTGCTTGGCTAGGCACCCTCAACGAATACATGCAAGAAGATGAATTCACAACAACTGGCTTGGCATCCCTGGTGGTGCTGGTGCTTTCCATCATCTGCTTGCCGTTGCTGTTGCAAAAGCGAAAGCGATTGAAGCGAGTCATTGCTGCACGAAACCGTCGAACGGGCATTCAATCGACGGTGGACGAATTTGATGACTTCTTTGAATGAAGTCAACTGTGGCGCGGCAGGGGAGATTCGAACTCCCGAGGTGAGACACCACTG
>TARA_B110001452_G_scaffold39524_1_pt1 | contig 42546 bp, 36 predicted proteins | sample TARA_B110001452 | Tara Oceans TARA_B110001452 (sample SAMEA4396971) | marine metagenome | biome: Polar Biome; feature: [DCM] deep chlorophyll maximum layer (ENVO:01000326); material: water (ENVO:00002006), including particulate matter (ENVO:01000060) such as... | depth 25 m
CAAACGGGCTTGAAGTTCAGACATGGCCCGTTGTGCGGCTTCTCGTGATTCAAGTGCTTCTTCTTCACGAGCTGCGTTAATCTCTTCTAAACGGTCCGACTCAACGTTAGCAAGTTCAAGTTGCCGGGTTGATTCACGCTCAGATGCCAGACGGGCTTCTTCAGCGGCTCTTTCTGCTGCTTTTTGCTCCATTTCGAGTTCTCGACGATGACGCTCTTCTTCCTCATCATCTTCGCGCTGAGCATCTTCTTCCTCACGACGACGACGAGTTTCTTCCTCGGCGGCTCGGTCTTCTTCACGGCGTTGAGCAAAGCGCTCCTCTGCAGAACCAAGGTCCGAGTGATTTTGACGGCGCAGGATATCCTGAACTGCAGCCAACTTACGGTCCAGATTTTTCTTTGCTTTACCAAATCCCATGCCCGAATGTTGTTGCATGAGCCCTTCTGCGCTCATTCCGCTTTGGACATTGACCTGTGCCTCTCTCCGCATGACAATGAAGATGAGCCCCATAACAAAAGCCCCGCCTAACGCAAATGTAAGGAGGTAATCGGTTGGCTGCATAACTTACTCCATGTGCACCCACCACTTGAAACATACGATGAACGAGAATGATTCCTAACTGTGTAAATTATTGCGTGAAAACATAAGAAGGCATGACCCCACCCCGATTATATGCGAGAGGTTTCGTTAAGTTGGTCAAAAACAACTCTTGCCACTACCGAATTTAGGGAACTAGGCGAAATTGTCTCAAATCTGAAAGTAATGGGGCATTTAGCCGTTGAACCATCTGGTGTCCGACAGATTGTACTACCAACATATCATGAAGAAAAGTCGGTCGCAGACCTTGACGGCCTTGACTTTATTTCTGTGGAGCAAAAATTGAACGAACGTGAAAGCGACGCTGTCGTGATTTGGAACAGGCATCCTTTGGTTTGCCTAGCTTCAAATACGGAGAACATTCACATTCTCCCTCCTTACGAATTTGATGATGGCGCAATAACCGTCAACATACGTGGCCTACCTGAAGCGATTTCAACATTTGTGAAGTTGTGCAAAATGGTGCTAGAGCCCGATGAAGTGAGAGTTCATAATGTTCAAAGCAGCGCTGATCAGATTACAGCAATACTCACGCCAAGGCAAAATGATTGCTTCGCGCTAGCTTCAAAACACGGTTACTACAAAGAGCCAAAACTGGTTACCATTCAAGGATTAGCAGAGTATGTGGACATCGCTCGCTCTACCTATCAGGAACATCTCCAAGCCGCAGAACAAGCAATTTTGGAATGGTTTAGCCAACAAATTGAATGAACTGCCTCATACAAACCTTTGATGATGAGGGGCGCTTCGACTTAGCATGGACAAGGCAACGCGACTTAACGCACTCCTTCCAGGTGGCCGCGGAGTTTGGATTCCAATTGACCACGGCGCTTCAGATTATCCAACTGAGGGGCTGCAAGACCTAGACGCCACCATCAGCTCTTTGGTGAAAGCAGGGGTCAATGCAATTGTAGCACAAAAAGGAGTTGTGAGCAAATACTCGCACTTGTGCGAGGGGACGAATACCTCAATGGTTGTACATTATTCCGTATCAACCCGTCACGGCGGCCCAGATAGCGATAACAAAGTCATTGTTGGTCACGCCGACGAAACGATTAGCAGAGGAGGCATTGGCGTGTCAAGCCAAGTCAATCTAGGTAGCAATCATGAAGCAGCAATGGTTGAGCGTATGGGCGAACTCAATCGGCAAGCTCATCACGAACAACTACCATCTTTTGGAATGATTTATGCACGGGGAGAACATCTCAATGTAATGGAAAACGATCCGACCGGAGGGCAAGCCCATGGTGTTCGACTCGCTTTTGAAATGGGGTGCGACGCTGCAAAATCAGTTTGGACCGGAGACAAAGATAGTTTTCGAATTGTATCCTCAGCAGCACCAATACCTGTCCTTGTCGCAGGAGGGCCTTCAACAGGCAACTCACGAGAAGTTCTCACTATGGTCCATGCGGCTATGGAGGCCGGCGCTTCTGGCATTTGCATGGGGCGCCAAGTATTTGCCCATCCACAACGGGAACACTTAGCCCGAGCGCTCATGATGATTGTCCATGAAAATGCTGATGTTGAACATGCGCTTAGTTCAAACGGATTGTGAGATGATTTCATGGAAATCTGGGTTGATGTACGCAACGGTGAACTTCCCGTAATATCTGAAGGGATTGACCGTTTGTGGGTTGAAAAACCGATTCAAGACAACGAGTTCTCAGTTCAAGAAGCCTTGATCCACGGACCAAGATCTATTCTGGGTGGGTACTTCGTCGTCGTTGATGAAACATCACAAAACAATTGCAAGGCGGCCATTGGAAGTGCTGACTGGTTGCTCATTGAGTGCGAGACTTGGTCGATGATTCCATTGGAGAATCTCATCGCAGCACGGCAGGGTTCTGCAACCAAGATTGCTGCAATTATTACGACTCCGCAGCAGGCTCAAGGAGCCGGCTTTGCATTAGAGCAAGGCGTAGATGCTCTTGTGGTTTCAAACTCAAAGGAACTTATTGAGGCTGCCCTTATTACGAAATCCCAACGTCATGAAACAGAAGTGAAAACAGTGGACGAGGGTGTAAGGCAAGCAGAAACATATGAATTAGGTTCTTTTTCAATTCAGAGCGTCGAAGACGGGGGAATAGGTGACCGCTATTGTCTTGACTTCACTTCCTTACTCAAACTTGGCGAAGGCGTCCTTGTTGGTTCAAGTTCATCTCAAATGCTTCTGATTCATAGCGAGACCATTCCCTCTTCATTTGTTCCAACACGCCCATTCCGAGTCAATGCTGGGGCACCACATTCGTACATTTTGTTGGGAAATGGAACTACGAAATACATGAGTGAATTGAAAAGCGGTGATGAGGTTATGATTCTTCATGAAAGGGGTGCGAGTCGTGTGGCAACATTGGGTCGGATTAAAATCGAACAACGCCCTATGTTGAAAATTAATTTCCAAAAACTTCCACACAACAGGCAAAAGCCTAATGAAGGCCATGTGTTTATGCAACAAGCAGAAACTGTTCGCTTAGTAGGCCAACATGGAACTCGCCATTCTGTAACTGATTTACCACAAAACACCGTGGTCATCGGCTGGTTTGGAGGCGTGGGACGTCATGTTGGGTCTGCGATAGAGAGCAGGGTCGAGGAGCGGTAATAATGGGAGTTTTGGGAAAAGGGAGCGCACATGGTGCTTGTAGTCTTCTCCATGCTGCCGCCCTTGGATATGGAGCAAGTATCGCTTTAGACCTCCCAATGACCGTTCGCTTACTTGACAAACCAAGTAAGCGTGATGTCGATGATCGTGATGACCTATTCACATCAATACTGCAGGTTTGGATGGATGCCGGCCTAGCACTTCCTGAGGGATTCTCTAAAGATGAATTGCACTGGGGAGTCAACTCAAAAGTTCCACAGCAACAAGGGCTGAAGTCCTCATCAGCGCTATGCATAGCGGCGTTTCGTGCACTCGGCGAAGCAACCGAAACGAAAGTCACTGATGAATTGGCTGTTGAACTCTCGGGACATGCCCAGATAGCCGCTGGAGTATCAATGACCGGCTCCCTTGATGATGCCTGGGCATGCGCTACAACGGGTTGGAAACTCGTCGACCCTCAGGCCGAAATCCAATCGGGTGTTTTGTTGGAGGGAAGTGGCCCTAATCCCTCAGATTGGACTGTAATTCTCGTCCTAAGAGGTGCTCGTAAGCACAGACCAACTTTCGAAGATTTTGTCCCGCATTCCGCTGCCTTTCAACAAGCCCTATCGGCACTCCAAAATAACCAAGAATTGGTTGCATTGACTTGGAACGGCCGAGGAATGGTTGCTGTTCTTGGGGATGCTGAGGGGCGTAAAATGACCAATGACTCCTTCGTTAACAGCGCCCGAGCAGCTGGAGTAACCGGTTCAGGCCCTGCACTTGTCATCGTCGTTCCAAGTCAACAAAAACCAACAATTGAACGAATAAAATCATGGTACAGCATCCGTTACAATGATGCTGAAATCCTTGAAACTGCGTTCCTATCCACTAAAAGCGATGGGCTAGAAGAGTGAACACCTTCTTGAAGGCCCCACGGCTCGGTAAACTGAACCATCATGCAAATGTCCCTTGGTGAACAGTTGCGCTTGACGCTTTACGGGTCAAGTCACGGACCCCATGTAGGAGCAGTGCTTCATGGTTTACCAAAGGGGGTTGTTCTCGATGAGTTCGGCCTCAAAAACGCAATGGAAATGCGTAAACCTGGCGGTCCATACAGCAGTCAACGCAAAGAGGCCGATGAAGTCCTTTGGCTATCTGGACTTGTTAACGGAGTTAGCAATGGAGAACCCGTTGAGTGCCGAATCAAAAACAGCGACGTGCGTTCAAAGGACTACGGATTCCTCCCCGACCACCCACGACCTGGCCACCAAGACATGGTAATGATGTTGAAAACAGAAGGAAAGGCTGACCTCCGAGGCGGAGGGACCTCAAGTGCCCGAATGACTGCTCCTCTTGTTGCTATGGCCGCCCTACTTCGCCCTTGGATCGCCAAGAAAGGTGTCGGCTTCCGGGCACATGTCGGAGCAATCGGAACCGTTGAAGCACGTCCTCTCAATGACTGCCCCCTCACGCTGGAAAGTGAAGATAGTCAACACATGCGATGTTACGATCCTGTTGCCGCTCAGGCCATGACCGAGCTCATTACATCGTACCGGAAGCAGAGAGATTCCATAGGCTCACGAGTAGATTTGGTTGTGAACGGACTCCCATTAGGTGTTGGTGAACCATGGTTTGATGGAATCGAACCAGCCCTTGCTCGAGCGATGTTATCAATCCCCGCCGCACGTGGGGTTGAATTTGGCCATGGCTTTGGCGTTCAAACCATGACCGGAAGCGAGCATAACAGTGCTTGGGGCGGTACCTCTGAAGCGCCGGTTATGGAAGGAGAGCGCCCCGATGGTGCGTTGGCTGGCCTGTCTACAGGCTCTCCGATAAATGTCAGCGTTGCCTTCAAACCCCCGTCAAGCATTCCGCAAACTCAGATGACACTCAACATGAAAACCAATCAACAGGAGCCTTTGACCGTCAAAGGACGCCACGATCCAGTACTTGCCCCACGTGCGGTCGCTGTTGTAGAGGCAATGGCGATATTGGTAGTATCGGATTTGATGGTTCGTGGAGGTTTTTTAGATGGATGAACCACCAGAAATCCATAAATTTGGAGGCTCATGCCTTCGTGATGCAAGCGATATCAACCGGATTGCAGAAGTGATCCTAAATTCAACCAACCCCTGTGTTATTGTTGTCTCTGCGCTTTGGGGAACAACTGACCGATTGATGCGAGCTGCCAAAGAGCCACGATACGCTGGACGTTTGGTTAATGACCTTGCAAGTCAGCACCTGCGTTTTGCACCCAACCTCATCAGCTCCCCGCTACATGATACCTTCCAATTGGTCCTCAAAGGAATTGAGGACGCACTCGAAATACTTGCTACTGACAGGGACGATTCTGGCGCTTACAATCGGCTCCTCGCCTCTGGAGAACGCCTTTCTGCACTTGTTGTCGCCTTTGCATTGAGTGAACATGGTATTGATGCACATCCAGTTGGAGCAGAAGATATTGGTCTTTGTTTGAACGGAACCACTGTTGCTCAAACCGTGGATATGAAACAATCAACGAAACTTCTTCAACGATCTGCACTCCATGGAACCCCCGTTGTCACAGGATGGTTTGGGCAAGGAAAGGACGGAAACATCGCCCTTCTTGGTCGGGGTGGTAGCGATCACACGGCTACTGCCCTAGCCGCATTACTTGACGCACAGCGTGTCGTGTTGTGGAAGGATGTACTCGGAATTTACCCAGTCAACCCCCGTTGGGGTGTTCATTCCACTCCAATTCCCTATCTGGGATACGCAGAAGCCATGGAATTCTCACACATTGATGCACCGATCATCCATCCAGCCACGGTAGCCCCTGTTTATGCACTAGGAATTCCAATTGAAATTCGTCACCTCTACAGCTACGAAAAGACCGGGATGAAAACAGTCATAGGACCAGATATCCATGAACTGAGTGCGCCCAAAGGAATCGCATGCATACCAAAGGTTGCGTGCATTGTTGTCGAAACCAAATACATGCATCATTCAACCTCAGCGCTTAGCGATGTCCTGCAAGAATTCAATGCGGCCAACATTCGGATCTGTTCATTTGAGTCCAATAACGCCCAATGGAGGTTCATAATCCCACAACACGAAGTTAACCGAAGTATCGGTTTGCTCAATCAACGATTTGACGAAGTCTCATTCAATTATTTTGCAGCAATGGTTTCGTTAATTGGCAATACCGGAAACCATGAATTGAGCATTCCCGCTTTAGATAATGGATGGGTTAGCGCACGGTTGAATTCTAATCAGCATTCAACTCACCTGCTTACACAACGCAGTGACATCTCTAATTTACTTGAAGAACTGATGATACAGTTGTCAATCGGTGCTAGTAACGATAACTGATTACTCAGCCTTGCTTTCACGGTAGCGCTGCAAGTGAGTTGGTAAATTAAGGCCAAAGAGACCTCCAACCACTATGAACACGAAGAGTGTTCCAAGGGCAACGCCGTAAACTGATGTGAGTTCAACGGATTCTTCCATTCGCAACGCCGTATCAGACGAGAAAATACGCACAATGGCGGGTAAAATCATGTTTGCAGAAAGAACAAACCAAGCGAGTAAGGTGGCGATAATCGGATTCAAGACCAAGGAACGGTGGTACTTTGAGACGATTTTCTTGGGATTCATCACATAGACTTCATTGGTACGAATACTGGTATCAAGCATTGAGTAACGGATTACACCGTTGCTCAATTCAAAGTACATGACGAGGAGAACAGAGTAAACAACGACCAAAATAGCCAACATTCCCGGATTGTCCTGGAATCCGAAAAGATCGTTTGAAAGAGATGTTTTCGAAGATGCAAAACGAAGAATTGCAAGAATGAAGAGAACGTTACTCGCTAGGGAAAAACGGGCATCTCGCTTGTAGGTACCCATGAACCCTGCAACTGTTGCACCAACAATAATCGTCAACTGGAATAAGTTGGCAACACCAAGGCTACCGGTCATGATGTACCACAACGTACCTTCGGGAGGTGATATCATGTAGGTTAAGAGGGCCAATGCAACCAAGACACCGTAAACAGCAATCTGTAAGTTCTGGACCATCTTGTCAGGAGGTAAGAATTTCATCTTAGGGACCAATGGACCCCCTAGGAGACTTTCAATAAAGGATGGGATTTCAACAGTAGGAATAGCGTCCTTTGGTATCTCTCCCGTCGCAGATGCATTACCTGCAAGTTTCTTTCTTGAAGGGGCAGACGAACGAACAGTCTTCCCATCGTAGAGATGTGCAGTATCACCGGATTTCATTGCCATTCATTTCCCTCCTCAGAATCCTCGTGCTCCAGCAAGAGCGGTTGAGAGCAACATATCTGGCTCCCAATCCATGATGTTGACACCAAGACTTCGTAATTCCCCAATGAGGACGTCACGTTCGGTCTTCATGACTTCGTAACCTGTGCGGTCAATTCTTCGAGCGTCAAATTCAAACTCAAGCGAAGATGGTGATAGAACGGTTACATCAAAGTCACGTGCACGGAAGTCGCGCAGTGCATTGACGATGGTTGGGTCATCTTCAAGGTTAGAAAGGAAGATAATCGGGCTTCCCTTGTTGATGTGCGGTAGAATACGGTTGACTACAACTTGCAATGGGATGTTACCACGGGCAACTGCACCAGCGAGTTTGGTTAGAATCACGTACAATTGTTTCTTTCCTGTATCTCGGTCAACGCTCACGACTTCATCGCCGTAGACGATAACACCAACTGAGTCACGGCGTCCAAGGAAAAACTTGGCAAGTGAAGCAGCGGCTCGTGTTGAGTAGACTAGAGCGTTTCGTGAGACAGGACCTGTTTCAGCAACTGCTCTTGAGTCTACAATGATGATGATATCAGAAACAGCGTCACGCTCCCGTTCATTGACCATGAGTTTCCCAGAACGAGCATATGCTGACCAGTTAATCGCACGGAACGAGTCCCCTTCGAAGTATTCACGTAGAGAGTAAAACTCTGAACCTGGACCCGGTTGGCGGATGTTTACGGCACCGGTGAAAATCTTAGGAACTCGGGACTTGACGAATGTATCTTTCAAATCCTCCATCTTTGGGAACACGAGGAAGTCGTTGTAGACATGCAACTCCTTTTCCTTGTGGAACAACCCAAATGCATCCTGAATACGGACCGTTACCGGGCCAAGACTGTAGAATCCTCTGAGTGGGCATTCTATCGTGTATTCGATGTGTGTCTCACGGCGGGGGCCAAGTTCCATCAAAATGTAGTTGGCTCCTTCTTTGATCCTCATTACTTCAGGTACGCGGTCGCGTACTTCCAATATCTTGGGTAGTGAAGATGTATTTTGCATACGCAAAGTAACACTCAATTCGCCGTCCTCGAACATCCTGGCACTGGATAGTTTCCTCATGGCAACAACGCTACCAAGAGCAACTCCCTCTTCACCAGACCATTCTTCGGCTCTACGGCCGCTTGATGCGACATCCGCATGATTCCCCACGAGTGCAGCCCATGTTAGGAAGACAAAGATGACAACAGCGACGGTAACGAGTTGAGAGTTACGAAGCGTAAGGCCAAGCAAATACATAGCGACAGCTAGGCTGCCGAGCATGGCTGACTTACGACTCCACATCTTCAATTCACCTCAATGATTTCGTCAGAAATCAGACCGTTGGTACGGGGACTTCTCGTAGAATACCTTGAATCACTTCACCGGGTTCCAAACCTTTGATTTGATGCTCGGGCTTGAGGATAATACGGTGGGCAAGTGCAAGTTCGGAAATCGCCTTGACATCGTCGGGGGTGACGAAGTCACGACCACGAAGTGCTGCAGCAGCACGGGATGTCTTCAACAGTGCTTGAGAACCACGAGGCGAAGCACCGACGAGGACACGAGGGTCTTCACGGGTTCGGGACACGATTTCAACCATGTACATGCGGAGAGCTGGATCGACGTAAACATCTTCACAAGCTTGTTGCATAGCAATGACTCGTTGGGGGTCGGTAATGACATCAACATCAACGGCGTCCTTTCCACGGCTGATACGGCGTGCGAGGATTTCGTCTTCGTCAGCACGGTCTGGATATCCAACGGACATCTTGAACATGAAACGGTCAAGTTGTGCTTCAGGAAGCGGGTATGTACCTTCTTGTTCTACAGGGTTTTGAGTTGCCATAACAATAAACGGTGCTGGCAACTTGTGGGTCACTGTACCGATGGTAACTTGCTTCTCTTGCATAGCCTCAAGCAAAGCAGCTTGAGTCTTTGGAGGTGCACGGTTAATCTCGTCAGCGAGGAGGAGATTGCAGAACAGTGGACCTGGCTTGAACGTAAACTCGCCCTTCTTGGCGTCGTAAATGTTGGTACCAGTGATGTCGGCAGGAAGCAAATCCGGCGTGAATTGAACACGCTTAAAGTCGCAACCAAGCGCATCGGCGAACGTGTTGGTCATCAACGTCTTTGCCAAACCGGGGTAATCTTCGAACAGAAGGTTACCGTTTGACAGAATGTTGACCAATACGTTGTCAATAACGTGGGCCTTACCGATAATGACCTTTTGGACTTCAGCTGCAATCGCTGTTGCGATTGCACCGACGGCCTTGAGGCGTTCTCGGACTTCTGGTGTACTCTGGTGCTTCGGCTGGGCCGGAGCGGCCGGTGCTACAGGTGCAACAGGTGCGGCTGGTGCAGCAGGTGCCATTGGCATGGCAGGTGCTGGTGGGGCCGCAGGTGCTACAGGCGCTGCAGGTGCTGGCGCGGGCGGGGCTGCTGGGGGGGCTGGGGGTTGCATGTCTATTCCTCCTTGTTTCAATTACCCCAACGTCGGATGTGAGGGATCAATTCCCTCAATTCTTCGTTGGAGTATGAGCGGTTTGAACTTACGAGTTCAACCAAGCGGGGTTCCCGCACCATTTGCATTACTTCGGCGGGGGATTTGCGTGCGAATTCATCGCGCGTCAAATCATTGAATTGACGGACCTTTGAGAGCAAAGCATCTCTGGTTCGTCGGTGGTATTGGGAAGGGTCCAACTTCGTTGGGCGCTCCCTAAATCGGGTCAAGTCGAAGACGTGACGCCAGTTTTCCTTCTCTGGGACGACCATGATGGCAATCGCTAGAAGTGCGAAAAGATTGAGGATAATGAGCCACTTGAGAACACCATCGCTTGTAAGCAAAACGATAGCTCCAATCGCTTCTGTGAAGGGCATGGAAAGTGTGCTAGAAACGTGACGGCTTTCATCAAAGACAATGTTGAACTGACTTGGGTAGCGGGTAACTTGTGATGAAAGTTCGGAGTTATCAAATTCCATCATGTCATCAATCAAGGCTATGAAGAACTTTGAATTACCATTCCAGGAGGTATCCCCGAGTCCAGAATTCAATCCCTGCGAGTCGGTTTCCCAGCACATGTGGCCGAATTGCTGGTAGAGTTGTGAATCACATTGTTGCTTTCCAGTTGCTGCAGCTCGGTCTTCATCCCAAAGGTGGTTAGCGAGAACGGAATGGTCTGAGACAAACACGATGCTTCCTGTGACACTAACTTCGCCGTAGTCGTTGTTTGGTTTTTCATCCAGAACTTCTTGCCCGGGGTAGTCGATGCGAATGATAAGCCCTGTTTCACCCTCACCGAGAGTGGGATTGTTTTCGCCCTTACCCAAATCAATTTGAGCAGAGGTAGATGCTTGAGCCAAGACGTGGATTTCACGGTTGGAGTCTACTTGTTCATCCAAGACTTGTATGGCCGTTGGGCGGTGGAACAAAACCGGCATTCGGCAATTCTCTACGTTTCGGTCTCTTACATCGTCATCCGAGCATGGGATTGCCTTTTCATCGCCCATGGTATCAACGCCACGGGTTACGGAGGAGACGGCCCAGAGTTTCTTTGTGTCTGGACTAACACGCTCATCGTTATCTGTTGTGACTTCGTAATACCGTCCAGTTGTTGGATCGTCCCGGACAGGTGCATCAAAGTATTTTACTCCGAATTCTTCTGCAACGAGTTGAGCATTGGTAGAATTCGAGGCAAGGATAACTTTGCCACCACGTTCGGTGACGAAATCGTAAATTGCTGCTGATTCAGCAGCATCAAAAGGCTTCTCTGGTGCTGCGATAATGAGGAGCGTTCGGTGAGGGTCCTGCCAGTCATTGACGAGCATTGGAGTAGACATGGTATTAGCAATGTTGAAATTACTCAAGTTTGACCTCATGAGCGTAAGTTGCTGGTCGGAAAACTCATCATCGTTTTGGTAAGGGGAAAACACGGTAGTCTTACCGGACGAAACCAAAGCGATAACGACTGTCGAGAGGAGAACAGATACAATCAATCCAACCATGAGCCATGCTTCAAGGCTCAAACCGGATTTTTCTGCTTCTGCCATGGTAATCTCCCCTACTAACTGACGCACAACGCCAGACATACATCTCTCGGAACTTCGCTCCACTCATAATGATTGCTCAAGGGTGCTCAAGGAAAAACCGACAAAGTCTGGAAAGATACACCCACAATATTTACGAGAAAAAGCGAATAAAAAGGAAAAATTACATTTTTTGAAGCCTTTGAGGTGATTCAAAAAATTCACGCTGACTTCGTAGGGAAAACCACGATGTAAGAAGTAGCACTGAGAAAATTTCAATCAAAGACAAAGCCGGCATTGATTCCGAACCCTTGGAAGTCATGTCATTATCCTCTCCACTGTCACTGGAGCCCCCGGAATCATCAGACGATTGTGGAGCTTCTACGTTGACTTTCATAGAGGATGAGCGGGTATTTCCATCTCCTTCGGATACAATGGAAATTGAAACTTCACAAGTGCGTTCTTGATGACTACTGGTCGCTTCAAGGCGTAGGGTGAAAGAAAGTACACCTGTGCCGTTTTGATCAGTTACGCCGACCACAGTACCTTCAAGCGAGTCCAGACCTGTCACGGAGAGATGGGGGCAACTTCGGATGGTAGCGTCACCTGAAGTAATGGCGTCTTGGTTATTGCCAAGATTACTTACTTCAAGCGTAAACTCGACCCAAGAGCCCGAAAACAGCGTATCAGTAGGGAGTTGTACTTCGGGGAGAAGTTGATACATACGGGGCGTGCTAATTTCACCTTCAATTTCATTATCCCTCACCGGTGTTTCACCAACGGTTTCCTGTGCTTGGAGAGTAAGTTTAATGGAGGAAGAAGGTGAAAATGCCCTCACTATCTCCGCATCTGCCCCTGATATCGTAATTGAAAACGATTCATTTGAGGAACCTCCAACAGAAACCGAATCAGGGCCATCAAACTCAAACGGTCCGTCTTCGTCGTAATCGTAGGTCAAATCAATGTTCAATTCACCTGTTCGCTCATTGTTGATGTAGAAAACAAGTTCTCCCGTGAGGTCCCAATCTTCTTCCAAATCTACGAGATAGGTCGAATCCATGTCGGTATCCCAGCCCAGTTCCCATGACGGGGGTTCGAGTTGTTGCGCAGATGAAAGCGGTAAAGACATCGAGAGAACAAATGTCAAGAGGACAAGAATTTCCTTTCGCATACCATCAGTTCTCCTTCATAATGCCCATCAAGGCCCGCTTGGTAAGAGTTTTGACCATCGCACGGCGGTACCGCGGAGGCAGTGCTGTGTTGTTGACTGGCTTCACAGACTTTTGGATGCTTACAGCCATTGTTTTTACATCAATAGCCCCGTTGTTTTCTTTGAGATGTTGGGAAATCTGTTCTGAATGCACCTTAGGAATCGACTCAAGTGCTGTACTTGCGATTTGAAGCGTGTCAGTTTGCCCTGGAATCCATGAAGCTGCGATACCTGCTTCTGGGAAATCCCATGTCTCCCTAACACGAAGTTTCTGATAACATCCTTCCCGTTTGGACGCGTCCTTTGGAAGCATCACTTTGAGTAAAAACTCCCCCTCCTCAAGGATGTTTTTCTTCATTCCATCGAGTTGGTAAAACGAAGCGACATCAACCGTTCGTTCACCGTTTGGCCCTACGATAAGAACCGAGGCATTGAGGACCATGAAGTTGGGTGCGAGGTCACCTTGATAGGTCGCTACGCACAATGTGTTTTGATTTGGTATAACTCGACAATCCGCTCCAGTCCCACAATCTGCTTTGTGACACCAGTCAATTGAACGACGCCAATCTTCGGACTGGTTGTACCAGAAACATCGGGTGTCAAGGCAAAGGTTTCCACCAACGGTTGCACTTTTTCTAATTAGTGATGAGGCAACCTTTGCGGCAGCTTGCCTCAATAATGGATGAGCAGCTTCCGATGCTACGAGGGTGTCCAGCGACACCATGCATCCAATTTCCGAAGATGATAATACGAATGCATCGGGGATACTTGCAAGGGAAATCACGTGAGGCTTTGGATTAATTCGCCATTTGTAATTAGGTAGGACATCTGTCCCTCCTGCGACCCAATCAAAGGAATGGCCTTCTTCCATAAGAGTGGCAGCAAGTGCGCAAGCATCCTCTACGGTTTCAGGGTGGTGAAGTTCAAACGGAGGCATCAACATCAAGCATCATCCTCCATGTGTCGTTGCTCTTTTTTGAGCCAAGCACGACCGGCAAACCCGAGTTCAGCAAGTTGTTCAGGGAGCGGTTCATCTGCTTCCCTCCACCCCTCAACTTGTTCGTTGAGTGGGCGATTCGGGTCAAAGCCAAACAAAACGCCATTGACGTAGGCAGAAGTATCTTCACTGCGCTGGCGCAGACGGTCTCGGACTTCGTGTTCCTTTGCACGTTCAACAAGTTGCTGTTGCAATGGACCGTGAGTGAGAGTTGGTGTCTCAAGGTCCAACGGATCATCGAGACCTACCTTTTTCAGATGCTTCTCAATCCCCTTGTATACTACATCGGGAGTTAGTGGGAGGTCTCGCATTCGGATACCCGTAGCATCGTATACTGCATTAACAACGGCCGGCAAAATAGGTAGAAGAGGTCCTTCCCCGGCTTCCTTTGCTCCAAATGGCCCCTCTGGGTCGCTTGATTCAACAATTATCGGTTCAACATGAGGCATTTCATGGACGGATGGAATTTTGTAATCCAACAAATTTGCATTTTGAAGATGCCCGGTACGTCCGTAAACCATTTTCTCAGAGAGAACTTGTCCCAATCCCATGTGACATGAACCAATAATTTGCCCTCGTACGGCAAGTGGGTTCAATGCTTTACCACAATCGTGAGCAGCCCAAACATTGGTACATGAGACCTTACCGGTTTCAACATCAACGTCAACCTCTGCTACGTATGCTGAGAATGAATATGCTGGAGCAAGCCCTGCTGCTGCTCCTTTGTGAACGCCTCCCATTGGAGGAGAACGGTAAGCTCCTCGGGCGATGAGCGCCCCCGTATCCTCCTGTGCCTTGTGCAAGGCTTGCAGATACGAGACACCTACTGCAGGGTCATGTTTGTAGTAGATACGTCGGTCATTGAGAACCAATACGTTCGGGTGATAGCCTAGCATTTCCCATGCAGCCTTGAGTAATTGGTCACGAATCCCAATAGCGGCCCGGATGGCTGCATTTGCGTTCATGAACGTTACCCGACTGGAGTACGAACCCAAATCAACTGGACTCGTATCGCTTTCATGACTTCGAACGTGAATCATTTCCACAGGGAGTGCGAGTACTTCCGCTACAACTTGCGCTATGGCAGTTGTTGAACCCTGCCCAATATCGGCTGCACCGGTGTGAACGGTAACGCCCCCGTCCATATCGACTTGTATGTGAACGGTAGCGTGTGGGAAATTCTTCGGATCCCAATGAATGGGGAGGCCAGAACCTGAGATGAAGAAACCGCAACCGATTCCGATTCCCTTGCCGAGAGGGAGTTGCCTGAATTTATTGTCCCAATCCGACCCTTCACGTACTCGTGTAAGGGCTTCTCTCATACCGTTTGAGGTAATACGGAATCCACTGATGGTTCGGCTGTGTGGAGGAAGAAGGTTAGCCAGTCTAAGGTCGATAGGGTCAACTGCCATTTGTTCGGCCATTTCATCCAATCCAACTTCAACCGCACAACGAGTATTCACTGCACCGTGTCCTCGCATTGCTCCAGATGCCGGTTTATTGGTCCAAACACGAGCACCTGTGTAGTGGAAAGAACCCAGTTCGTAAGGAGCAGTTGCAAGCACACCGTTGTAGTATGATGTGACGTGGCCGAAAGAGGCAAAGCCCCCACCGTCAATGAGAGCGTCTATGTCGAAGCCGGAAATTCGTCCTTCATTATCAGCCGTCATTTTCACATCAATGTGAGACGGATGGCGTCCTCGGTTAATCCAGTAAACCTCTTCGCGGTCAAAGGTGATCCGGATTGGAACACCTGCCTTGCGGGCTAAAATCGCAGCGCACATCTCGTGAGGGAACGGGTCTGACTTCCCGCCAAAACCACCACCGACAAAGGTTCGTACGACATTGATTTGATGCATAGGGACATCAAGGACGGTTGAAAGTGCTCGGTGCGTATAGTGGGGAACTTGCTGTGGAGTGTAGAGTTGCAGCCGGCCGTTTGGGTCCCAATGAGCTACGACGGCGTGAGGCTCGGTAAATCCATGATGAACACCCGCCATAGTCCACGAGCCATGTGATGCAGCGTAGGGCGTTTTGACTAAGGAGCGATCGCCAAATTCTTGGAATACTCTCTTCTGAACATTGGTACGTGCCAAGTGGTACTTGCCTCGCCAGTGAATGGGTTCATCATGGTCTTCTAGGCCCTTCTTCGGGTCAAAAACCGGTTCGAGAAGTTCCCATTCAATGTCAAACAAAGACAGAGCTTGGATGGCGGTGGCTTCGTCAACCGCAGCTACGCAAGCGACTAAATCACCAACGTGGCGAACTTTGTCAACCGCCATAGCGTGTTCGTCTTTTGTCACTGGGAGAACACCAAATCGGTTTGGAGCATCTTTTCCTGTCGCAACTGCAAGAACACCTGGAAGTGCTTCAACACGAGTGGTGTCAATGGATTTGATTCTTGCATAATGGTGGGGAGAACGTAGAATTTTTCCGATGGCCTCACCTTGAAGGCGGACATCATCCCCGTACCATGCCTGCCCGGTTACTTTTGCATTTGAGTCAACCAAAGCCATGGGTTTTCCAACGGCTGTTCCGGTACGGTCTCGGTCGTGTATGTGGTCGCCTGCTGGTTTAGGCTCACGGCCACCAACAGTTTCAGGAATAAAATCCAAATCGCGAGGACGCATTTCGGGGTCGGAACCACCAGAGCCCGGTGGGGGGAAGACCTGCTTCCCTGCGATGCGCTTGCCATCTTTGCGCTGGTCGCCTTTTCCAGAGCCAGGTTGTTGACGATAACTTCCCATAACAATCACTTCGCGTGCCCAGGAGGCATTGTTGGGTCTTCGGGTCCCGACGGATGAGGGTCCGGATGAGGGTCGCTGGCAGGAGAGGCTGCTCCTCCTTCTCCACGATGCAATACTGCCGCTGCCTCAATGGAATCAATGATTTGTTGGTATCCTGTACATCGGCACAGATTTCCTTCGATGGCTCCAGCGATTTCATCTCGGGTGGGATTGTTGTTTTCATTGAGCAATGCTTGAGAGGTGATCAAGAAGCCAGGTGTACAAAATCCACATTGGGAGCCTCCGTGCGTTGCAAAGCAGGTCTGTATTGGAGTAAGATGTGCACCTTCTGAAAGGCCTTCAACAGTCAATATTTCAGTGTCTTTAACTTGTCCTGCAAGTGTCAAACAGGATAACTTTGGAACGCCATCAATCATGACTGTACAGCAACCACAAGTACCTAGGTCGCATCCTCTTTTCACGCCTAATGTCCCGACTTTATCCCTCAAGACGTCAAGCAGAACTGCGTTGGAGGGTGCAAGAACTTCAACCGGCCGTCCGTTAACAACACCCGACCAACGTTCGCTGGTTGCAGAGGGTGTCATTGTGATGTGTTCTTTGCCAACCATGCTCGTCCCTGTCCTTCCGTTAGCGTCCCACTCTTTGATAATTCGGGGTCGTATGTTTCAAAAAGCCCCTTGCTTACTCCTCTTGAAGCCATTTTGAATCCGCCGAGGGGTTTCTGAAATCCGACTCCGCTTCTTCCAAAGCGTTTCGGAGTACTAATCCATGGTAAACCTTGATTCTCTTTTCTTTGACAAAGGTATTTACGGCTTTTTCAATTTCATTCAACTCTTCAATGGTCATTGCCGTTTCAATACGATCCAAACAACGCATGAATTCATTTCGCCGGGAAAAGAAAACTCCGAGATACAATGGAATCAACAGAAGCGGAATGACCAATTCTTCAAACACGATTTCCATGACGCCTGAGACCGAAAATTCCATGCTGTCAGCGTGATATTCGAGACTGAATGATTCTCCAGTCAAACCACCGGCATAGAAAATACCAGTATTGAGACCAAAGTAGAGCGTGAAAGGAGTTTCGTCCTCATCAAAAATATCTGAACCTCGGTCGAGTTCTATATCGTCAGGCCAACCGTCGTTATCGTTATCATCGTCCAAGACATCAGGAATGGTGTCCTGGTCGGAATCCAATGGTGTGGATTCTGCATTGTAGGGGTCGTAGAGAATTGTGCCTGATGAGGCTGACCTTTCCATTTCATTGCGGATGCCATCCCCATCTGCATCATCATCGTATTCATCAGGCATGAAATCTCCATCAAGGTCTGAGCATCCTTTCAAGCGGATACGACTCTTTCCATAGATGTGAGGGCAATTATCAGATTGCTCGTGCAGACTTTGGTCTGCATACCCATCACCGTCTCCGTCCGACCAAATAACAGGATCTTCAGGCCAAACATCAACTTCATCCCCTGCGCCGTCTCCGTCCATGTCAGGGTCGGCAACGTCACCGATGCCGTCACCGTCAAGGTCACGGTGTTCACTTTCGTTGTCAGGGAAGGCATCCGCCCCCATGGAAGCATTCCATGAAGAATCTGGGTCGGACCATCCGTCACCGTCTGTATCCAAGCAGCCAACACGGTCCATCGTCGAGTCTCCTTCTGCTTCGCAAACCGATGTTGAATCTTGAGCCCCCACGCCCGTGGGGAGGAGCAATAAAAACAAAGAGAAAATGCACAAGTGCGCCGTCCCCCATTGTTTCATGGAGATGGCTAAACGACCGCCCATATTGCTTTATTGTATCCGACTGCACAGGAAAGGTTTCTAACAGGAGCAAGGGCACCCGGCACCCATGAAACAATTTGCAATCATGATAATCATGCTCCTATTCAGTGGTTCTCTTGCCGGCTGTACCTCTGACGATACCGAGGAATTACAGGCTTTCCCTACATTCTCATCTGTAGCAGATAATGAAGAAATTTATGACAACGCCAGAATGAATGGCGAGGCTTACATCGTCGTATTTTCAGCCGAATGGTGCAATAGCCCATGCTTTACAACCATGCATGCAATTTGGTCTGCCCAAGCAGAACTTCCAGTATTGGTGATGTCTACCGACCCTGCCGAAAATGCAACCGGTGTTACACTCGCTGAGTGGCATGAATCTGCCGATGCTCACGATGACGATGGTGATGAAACAGGAGTTACCCTTACCACCTATGTCTTCATGAAAGGGCATGAGGCAGGAAATATTCTCGGCATCGACAAACCTGGCTCTGTCGTCTTTGTAAATGCTGATGGTGAAGTCACGTACGTTCACGAAGGTAGAATGGACGACACCGCTGAAATATTGCAGCGATGGGAAGACGCTTCAGCCTAAATGCATCATTAAAGATTAGCTTCTTCAACCAAAATTGCTTCAATATCTTCGTCCGGAACGGAGTCAGACCACTTGATTCGTTCAACTTCTGTTGCTTCTTCAGACTTGTTGAGGGCGAGCATGACCAATGGAACCAAGATGATCCCGAGAATCATTCCAGCAATACCGACAAGGACGGTACTTCCTGAAAACATTCCATCACTTTCTTCGGTTACTCCATCTTTGCTAACATCCATCAGCATAATGTCTGCTGTAATGATTGGGGTTGAGGAAAAATTCGTCTCGCTAGTTTCCATTATACCACGAATAGAGATAGTATGATTCCCTTGAAGTTCTACACCAGGGAGATGCTCAATTTCATGAATTATATCGAGGACCTCTAACTCAAAAGACTCCGTATGCTCGTATGAATGAATGTTTGTCCAATCATCAAGCAGATGGTTGCTTCGCCATTGGATGGTTTCAACACCCTCTGTAATGGTGAACTCAAGTGAGTCACCGTCAGTCATGTGGACGCGATTATCCATCCCCGAGGGAGTTTCCATAACGAGAGTCACACTGTTATCAAAGGAATAATCCTGTTCTGCCGCTTCCATAACAGCTTCAAGCGCACGAACCTCCCCGTGACCGTAGACGTTATTCTGACGAGCCTTAGGGAGTGCGTCCGCTGCAGTACCATCTAGAGGACATCCTTTAATGCCATCAGGGTCGCCCATGTAGTAGCATTCTCTGTATTCGGCGGTTTCCTGCATAATATTCCGAACATCAAACGGTGAAAGGTCTGGATTGGCTTGTAGCATTAATGCCGCCACGCCAGCCGCACCTGGTGTGGCCATTGAAGTTCCTGACATGTCGGTGTATTGGTCGCCGGTATTGAAGGCCACAGACATGACGCTTGAGCCAACATACGCCACATTTGGCTTGATTCGACCTTCTTCGGTCGGCCCTTGGCTTGAATATACTGAAATTGAAGAATCTTTATCCAATGCACCAACGGTAATGACGTCTTCGGCAGAGCCTGGAGTTCCGATACTTGCCGACGAGAAACTGTTTCCTGCCGCGATAAATAATGCAATCCCAGACCGCACCATTTCGTTAGCATAACGGTTGACACTGTCTTCTTCTGAAGAAGTCCACTCGATTGGACCGGGTCCACCTAAGCTCATGGAAGCAGCACGGATGTTGAATTGGTATCGGTTATCAACGGTCCACTTCATTCCCGCCATGACCGTTGCAAAGGACCCTGAACCACCTGCATCCAGAACCTTCACACCAACGAGATTTGCCTGGGGGGCCATTCCAACGTGTTCGTAATTTGGCGCACCGGTTCCAGCGGTTGTACCTGCACAGTGTGAGCCGTGACCTTGGTCATCGTACGGGAACACTTCTGTTCCGTTGACCAAAGAAGGGTTGTTGACTGGGTCGTAAAACCCAATCACCTTCGGGTCGTTGGTAGAATTATCATCATCAAGATCGTCTAAACTTGCATGGGCACCGTCAATTCCTGTGTCAATTATCGCAACAGTGACGCCTGCGCCGTCATAGCCTGTTTCTTCCCAAGCCGTGTCAACGCCGTGCAATACCGCAGCGTCTCCATTTTGAATGGTGAGGACGCCGTCTAGTTCAATCATAATCACTCCTGGAATGTTAAGGGTCTCGCGTATCAAGTCAACGTGAATACGCCCTGCGAGCGCATCAATATGTGTCAACTCCCACTGGTGTTCATAACCAACTTCACGTTCTAGCATAGCGATTTCATCGACCGATGGCGTGTGGTCAAAGTCAATGATCAGCGGCAGAGTGTTGTCTTCATCAAGGAAAATAGGGTTGTCTTTGTGAAATTCCACCATGTCTCCGATAGAGTTCTTGTTTTGGTCAACCGTAGTCTCAACCCACCATCCTTCTTCCAGAGGCGAAGAATCCGCTTCGATTTCAATAGGAGTCGCCAAGGCCAATGTTGGTAGCAGCATCAATGTTAGACAAAATGCGCTTAGAAGTTGTTTGATTAGCATAGGCTCACCGATTAATTCCAAGCAGGTGGTCTTTTTGAACCCATTGGGAACCTGTGAGGTGGCTTCTTCTATGCCGAGTGAATACAATCTATGGACTTGAAAATCAATATCTTGATTAAAATCACGGGTGAAATATTAAGACCTATTGTTTGAAAAAGGCATTGATTGACATGGCAGCACCACGCAGAGCGAACCAAGGCGCCCCGAGAAGAACTCAGGAACCCATAGCCCAACCCTTGGCGCAAGCAGCATCTCCTTACCAAGGCGCATTGTCTGCAACAACACCTCAACCCGTTGCACCTATTGTCACCGTTGGACCAAATGCTTCAAAGCAAAGCCAAGACATGATGATGCTGAAACTCTCCCAAGGCGTAATGATGGGTATTGGATTTCTTGCAATATGGGGTGGAATCTTTAGCGTTGCTTTTGACGAGGAGGCGACAAACGACAATTTCCTTGTCTTGTTCATCGGTGGATTAGCTTCGTTTTTAGTTTCTATAGGCATTATTGAACTACAAAGTAAAAAGAACAATTACAGGTTGTATGATATCCATAATTATTTCCTCGGGATTGCATTCTTCTTCTCCACCATTGGAGTCTTGTGGGGAACACGATACATGATGGGAGTCATGACGGGTACGTTTGATCTCAGTTGGTTCGGTGAACCAGATTCGTACACAAAGACGGATTGGGCACCCAACGCCAACGGAATTTATGCGCAATTGGTCACATGTGTTTTGCTAACGTTCGGGCATTTCCGCCTCCTCAAGAGGTACTCGGGAGATACTGGATTTGGCTGGGGCGTCGCCACATATGCACCAATGGCTATCCTTTTGGCCGGAGTGGGCCCTTGGATACGCTGGTCAGGGAACGTTGTGAGTTACGAACTTGGAATCAGTATCATAGTCATCTCCATTGTCTCGATGGAAATGGCTCTGCGTTCAAACAAGGCGCTTAACTTCGGAGTGGTTGCGTTTGCTTCAGGGCTCGTCCCTCTGGTCTATGAATTGCTCAATGATGTCCCGGATGATAGCAAAGGAGGGGCTTTGTCCCTGATGGTCTTCATCATTGCACTACAAGGCTACTATGCAGCTCGAAGTGACCTAAGAAAAGAAGTCATGGAACGTGCTTCTTTTTTCCTCGTAGGACAAGTCGTTGTGGCGATTCTTGTCACGCGTTCTGGTGATTTGAACCTCATCCTCGGGCCTTTCAGGGCGGCTGAATATGCTAGCTTGTCATCCTACGTATCCCTCCCAGTTGTGCTTTGGTGCATGATGCTCCTCGCCTACTTCCCTGCTGTATTGCAACAACGGGTTCCATGGATGCCGATTGGCCTCGCCGTCAGCCTGGTGGCACTTCCAACGGCAACCTCAACTGTTCCATGGGTACTCAGCATCATAATGATCCCCTACATGGTGTTCATCTCCAAGGTCGCAAGGGAATGGGTGGTTAACGTCACTGTTCTTGCCTTTGGAATCTCCTATCTATTGACTGACCTTGGTGGAATCATAGAAGAAATCACGCCAAAAGATACGTATGGAGGAACTATCCTCCACATCCTTTTGCCCATCTTCATCGTCATAATTTCTGAAATGGGACGCAAGCAAGGGAAAATCAACACAATGGTGTCACTTGGCCTGCTTGGAAGTGTTGTCTGCTCACGTGCGATTCTTGACCCAGAGTGGTTTATGCCATGGTTGTTCATCGGATACATGTTTTATCTCAACATTGACATCGCTCTCAAATGTGATGCAGAAAGTTTCAGTGACCGCAAAGAACTGACCCTCTCGGCTGGATTCACTTCTCTCATTATTCTGGCATTGGGACTGTTCGATAAGTTGGAATTACCCCCTTACGATATCTTTGACAAACTTTCACCAGACGGACTGGAACCGCAGTTCTTGATCTTAGGCATTGCTCTTTATTCACTCTCAAGAATTATTGCAGCAAATGAGTTTGACCTCGGCTCATTATTTGCATGGTTGGACCAGGGACAATCCAATTCCCCAGCATATGACCCCGATACCAACGCTTGGGTCGTACAAGTGCAAGAGGAAGAAACAACCCTGGATACCGTTCTTGAGCGAATGTGGACCCCTCTGGCGCGAATATCGTTGCTCTGTTCTCTTCTTTTGTTTACGCTAAGTATTGTATCGGTTACCGCCTATATCCAAAAGCCACAGTGGATTCTCCTCATCGCAATACCAGTTGGCATCTTAGTGTGGGAAATTTATCAAATGGAACGAATTGACTCAAAGACGAGAGCCGCAGGAGTTGGGTTACTCGTAGCCGTTGCGTTCCCAGTAGCCATTGAACTCAAAGATGTAGCATATTATCAGATACCTGACGGTACAATGTTAATCGCTGGAATCTTGCTTGACCTCCTCCTTGTCTCCGCCCCCCTTATCGTTAATGCGATCATATCAAAGCGAGGAATCGACAAAGAAGGTTTGAACTTTTACGCTGATGCAACAGCATATGTTCTGCTGTTGATTCTCGCAACCTTAGATTCATCTGGAGGATTATTGTTCGTCCCACTCCTCATTCTTGTGATGCTCCGAACAATTCAACACCGACATTATGGCACTGCTCTATTTGCTCCGTTTGCCGTACTTATCATGGAAAACGATTGGTTCTCTCGAGTCGGAATTAGCAATAAGATTCTCGAAGGCCTCCCATCAGACATCGAGAATTACCTCAGAGATTCCCACCTCGGGCCTTTTGCGGCCCTATCAGGCATCTTTGTGGCTGTTCATATGACACTCATGCTCTTTGCAATGTACCGCGATTCAGAGCGCAATTCTGGATACCAAGAACTCGTTGCCCTCCTATGGCTCGGACTTGCCTTTTTGTCAGCCCTTCCCGATGGATTTTGGTTGCCTACCATCATCACATACGTCATCATGAGTTATCTCTGGTATACGGAGAACAGTACTGCTTTGCCTTACATGCTTGGTATCCTGTTCTTTTCCCTCTTCATAGGATTCGACAACAGTGATACTTTCGCAAATATCGATACCGACAATTCATGGGCATGGAGCGGATTCGTCACTGCATTGAACGGTGTGGCATTTGCAGTCATGCACCGAGCTAACATCTTCTTCAAGGTCGACGCAGCCGACGACGACGAGCAAAAGACACAAGATACAACTGCACTTTTGAGTCAGCAAATCGCCAGCATTGGTTTCCTCATCAGTTACGATATCTTCTACGGAATTGGCCCACTGATCGCTCTGGCGATGATTGGATACTCTACCTTCAAGAAAGGACAGACGACCAGCCTTCTGCTGTTCCCTCCGCTTCTCTCCTTCGCTGTGGTAAACATCATGATTCAAGGAAACATTGGAGACAGCGAAATACACGCCACAATAGGTGGGGCAATCTTAGCGTTCCAAGGAATTATGTTTACGCTGTTATCGAACAAGGATGATTTGGTTTACGATTGGGAAAATGTAGAGTGGGAGAGTAATGACAGTTTCTTCCAATTCATGGACCGACTTGGCATTGCTGGGGTCGCTTATTCAGTAGTTGGCCTCTTCTTGGCCTTTGACGCCATTGATTTGGATTCCTTTGCTTACATCGCCATAACGGTGTACCTCGTAATTTTGGGCATCCAAGGGTTTAGTGAAGAAAACGATGCACGTTGGCGCCGTGGAATCGGCGGATATGGATCTGTCCTGACCTCATTCCTGTTCACGACAACCATTGAGAACGACCTGTTTGCTGCGATTGGAGTAGTTTTAATGGGTATTCTTGCTCTTGGATTCGGATTCCTCTTCATGCAACGAACAAATACAGAAGACATCTACGAACAAGAAGTTCTTCCTGCTGAAATCCCTATGCCCCAACCGATGCCTGAAGAAGTGAAGACAGTTTCCACCGAAGTACCTGAAGAGAAGGAGAAGACTGAGACGCTCGCCGTCGAAGAAGCTGAAATGGTAGAGCAACCCGAAGTTCAGCAAGAATCTGCCAAAAATATCCCCCAAATTCCTGAACCCGTAGTTCAAACACCACCTACAGAACAAGCGCATTCCGGACTCATAATGACCAAAGAAGGGTTTGCAGTTCGCTTGCCTGCTGATTCGGTGAACAACATTATCAAGTCACTAGAAAAAACTCCACACGAAGGATTTTTGCCGGTAGTAGCCTTTTCAGAAAGTGGCCAAATCGTGTTGAATTTTGAATCGGAGCCCTCCAAGGCTTGAAGTTCCGTCCTGCGAACAACAAAGACCTGAGCCCGCTCAGGGCAAAGCATGAGTGAAACATCTCAACGGATGGTTTGGATTGACCTTGAAATGACGGGACTCGACCTCGAACGTGAATCCATCATTGAGATTGCCACTGTGATCACCGACAGTGAACTAAACATCCTCGCCACAGGTCCAAATCTAGCTATTAAAGTCGAACAAGAACTTCTTGACGGAATGGATGAGTGGAACACAAGACACCATCATGGCAGTGGTTTAGTGCAGCGAATTCACGATGAAGGAGAGGAATTGAGTGATGCAGAACAGGCAACTGTTCAGTTTCTGAAAGAATGGATTGAGCCAGGAACAGCCCCTCTATGTGGGAACAGCATTTGGAACGACCGCCAGTTCCTCGCAAAGGAGATGCCCGCTGTTTTGGAGATGCTTCATTATCGGATGATAGATGTATCAACCATCAAAGAACTTGCTCGCAGATGGTACCCTAAAACACCGTTTTATGCAAAAAAAGGCGCACATTTGGCCCTTGATGACATTCTCGAATCCATTGAAGAATTGAAGCACTTCAGAGCAAACGTGTTTGTGCCTCAATCTTGACGCCACGTTGGTTCGCTTGGATCTGTTCTCTTGAAGGCTGACATAATTTGAGCAACCACCGCAACAGCAATCTCTTCAGGAGATTCAGCACCGATATTCAATCCAATCGGACAAATCACTTGGTCTAATAATGAATCTGGCATTCCCTGACGCTCACATTCTGACCGGAACGCCAGCCATTTTGACCGACTTCCAATTACCCCAATACGAGGGGCTGAGAAACCATCCAATGTCACTCCGTCTTGATTGAACAAAGCCAACAGGCCTAGAAGGCGTTCTTGGTCTTCACTCCAGTCGTGGCCCAAGAGTATGATGTCTGAAAACCGCTTCATACTACTGAGAGATTCATCAGATAGTAGTCCAGCAATCGTTTTGGATGAAAGAGATGCTGCAGAGGGATACAATTCGGTAGAAGCAAATTCCGGCCGTGTATCATGTACGGAGTATGTCCAACCAACTTGGTCAAGCAATGTTGCAATGGCTTGACCACAATGACCTCCGCCCATGATGAAGATGTGTGGCATGGGAATCATCACTTCAAGCGAGAGGGTTACTTGCCCACCGCATAATGAATCAAGGGGTTGTACTTCATAGCCCTTCGCCCCTTTATTAAGGCCGTAAGTCACCACTTCAGCGGCAGGTGATGTTGACTCTTTGAGCAGGGTTTTACAACGATTGAGGACCTTAAGTTCCAAACCTGCACCTCCAACTGTCCCCTCCCAACTGAAATCGGGATACGTCATAGCAAGACGAGCACCCGTTTTACCGGGGACACTACCTGATGTGTTCAACACGGTTGCAAGAACGACCTTACGCTGTCCATTCAACTGGCCCAAGGCCCATTGGAGCACACGAGCCGTCATGTTCCTCCCTCACGGCTTGCCCTCATATCCCTTGTCATTGTTGGAAATAGGCGTGCAGTTCTGTCGCTTCTTCGTGCAAGTTGCGAAGCGATTCAGGTGTATCGATGTTCAAGTGGAGCCACGGTCCATCAACAGGCACTTCTTGAAAAGAAACAATGTCCCGTAAAGGCGTAGTGCTTTGAGCAGAAAGAATGCGTTCAAGGTCAGCTGTAGAGAGGACTACTGGGTGACCTTTCCTTCCTTGATGCACGGGGCATACCGGTGCTTCATGTTCCATCAGAGCCTTCACGAGCGTTGCGTTCCAACCGGGCCGGTCTACAGGCGCCATGACCAACTTCCGAGGTAACCGACCAAGTTCAGAATGAAGCGACGAGATTCCATTTTGAAGGCTACCAGTTCTTCCCGTTTCGGGATGCGAGTTAATGCTCACAATCGCATCTGGAACCGCTAAAAGCACATCAACTGATAGTTCAGCACGAGTAACTACGACGATAGGTTCACACCCTGCCTTCTTCAGATGTTCATATGCCCACCGTATCAATGGCGAGCCTGCAATGTCAACCAGTGATTTCGGTTCACCTAGTCGAGAACTTGCCCCTGCGGCGAGTATTATTCCAGGTACAGAGCGAGCCATGATGGTTCCAACCGTTGCTAACAAATTGCCTTTTCCTCTTTTTCTTCAAATAGAGTCAACCATAAAATCCGTCATGAAGGTATGGAAGATGCCCCAATCATGGTCTGTCCAACAACGGACTGCCCATGCCCGTGGACTTGAATTTCTCAAGTCCATATGTGATTCATCGCCCCACATGGAGGTGAATCCCCTCCCTAACGGATTGCCATCGGTACGGATCAAAGGAAGTTCAAGGCGGTGGTATTCTCTAGAAGCTGTGCCTGAAAAAACTATTTTTGAGAATATGGTAGGCGAAATGGAATCTGGAGTTGTTTGGAGTTTTGACATTCGTGCGGCTCCTCGTAAAACAGATTTATTAGCTCTGAACGAGTATTCTGTCCGACTTTGCATATATACGGAACGCGGGAGTAAAGAACTCCCTATAGGAGACCAAATTGCAACGATTGCACTAGGGTTGAGGGACGACCGCAGAACCGCAGTACGCATTGGTTTAGTCGCCCAATTTGTCATCGCTCCAAGGGACGCTCTCCTCGACGTGTACAAATTTACTGAAGAAGGCGTGATATACAACGAGGAGGTGAACTATCATGATGAATTAGAGTATGAGCCTAATCCTCCTCGAACACCATATCAGCGGCTTCTCGACATGACATATGATGCTGACCGCATCACACAAATGTTTGCGCAGGATGACCAAGCTCCTGCAAACGAACATGAGCATATGATTTTCCAAGAGTGGTTTGATGGAAAAGAGGAGGTCGCATTCAATAAGCGAGATACACCTTGGCACCACGATGAGGATCAGGTTTGGGACATCGAAGAGGCTTTACTTCGCGGCTTAGATTGATTAGAAATCCTTTGTGATTTCACGTCCGATAATCATCCGTTGGACTTGAGAAGAACCTTCGTAAATTTGCATAACCTTTGCTCCACGCATTAATCGGGCAACAGGGTACTCCTCGGAGTAACCGTAGCCACCGTACACTTGAACCGCATCGGTAGTGACTTTCATGGCCATGTCGGCAGAAAAGCGTTTAGCGTGTGCAGCAGACTCAGTATTCCGAATTCCATTATCAAACTCGGAGGCAGATTTCCATGTGAGCATTCTTGATGCCTCAATACTGGTTTTCATGTCCGCAAGCATAAATTGTATCGCTTGATGTTGGTGGAGAGGTTTACCGAATGTTTTACGCTCGTTCGAATAATTGAGGGCATGTTCGTATGCAGCCCTTCCGAGCCCTGTTGCATGTGCGGCGATGTTGGGCCTGCTCATGTCAAATGCTTTCATTGCATTCATCCATCCGCCGGATTCAGAGTCTCCAATCAAGTGACTTGCTGGGACCCTCACATCGTCAAAAGAAAGAGAACGAGTATCTGAGCATCGCTGCCCCATGTTGATTTCTTTCTTTCCAAGAGTAAATCCGGGAGTGTCCTTTTCCACAATAAAACCAGACATACCACGGTAGCCAGCTTCTGGGTCTGTTTTGGCCAGAACGAAGAAGAAATCTGCATATCCTGCACCAGTGATCCACATCTTTGAACCATTCAGGACGTATTCATCACCATCTCTGATGGCTGTGGTTTTGAGCGCTGCTACATCTGAACCTGCCCCAGGTTCCGTGATTGCGTAGGAAGCCAGTGCTCCTTCTTCAGTGACTTTACGAAGCCAGATGTTCTTTTGCTCCTCAGTTGCTCCAGTGATGATAGGAGCACAAGCAAGAGCGGTAGCATAGGCTGCAGTGGCAAAACCAGGGTCGCCCCATGCCAGTTCTTCGTTAACGAGTACTTCCTCTAGGGAACCAAGACCTGCACCCCCATAGGCTTCAGGGATGTGAAGGTTGAGCAACCCCATCTCATGCGCTTGACGGATGGTATCAATCGGGTAAACTGATTCTTCGTCCCAATGTTCTGCGTTAGGACGAATTTCATCCACTGCGAACTCATGAGCGAGTTCTTTGAGCATGGTTTGCATCTCATCAAGTTGGAAGTCGACCATGATGTTCCCACGAGCCGCTCCCTTAAGGCGATTAGGATTCGCTACCCAAGATTGCTCCCGTCAAAGGACGAGAATACCCTGCCGTTGTGCGACAAGTAGTCCCAAAAAGATAAGATAAAAGAAAATGAGAGCAATACCTTCCCAGCGTTTGAATTCGTATTGTGAACGCATCATACCGAGTGCAACAGTGGTTCCAAGAATGGTTGCGGGGATGATGAGGTGCATGGCCAATGGATATCCTTCGCTGGTCAACGATAGCGGGAAAACCATGGCGGCAAGTCCAACTGAAAGCAGCGGGTCTGTGATGTTAGAACCGATGAGAGCACCGATGGCAACACCTTCACTTCGTTTTGCAGCCATAAAGGCGATGGTCAGTTCAGGCAAAGAGGTTCCTAACCCTGAAACGGTAGTTCCGACAACTGCATGTGGAACATTGAGTTCATAAGCCATATCACTAGCAATCTCTACCAGGTGGTGGGCAGCAAAAAGAGCTAAGAGAAGGCCGAGTGTCACCATTACGATATATGATGCAGTAGTCCAATTTGACACCCGTTCTATGAGATTCTCTTCTGTCATTTCCTCACGCATAATTTCTTCACGATTTGATAATAGCCAATAGATGTACACGGCGTAAAGGCTCACGAGAATTAATCCTTCAAGACTGCTGAGCACGCCCCCTGTATTCAGGAACAAGGTGAGGAGAAGAATTGATGCGAGCATAATGACTCCATCTCTTTTTATCCAAGATGGACGAACCTTTACGCCTCGGAACGTCACAACGATGCCAAGAATAAACGTGATTTGAACGAGAACGGAGCCAAAAATTCCACCCAAGGCAAAGTCAGCAAATTGTGGGTCGCCTGCCCGGAAACGCATGTCTGCGGCAGAAGTTGTCGTGACCAATATTTCAGGAAGCGATGTGCCTATTGAAACAATAGTTAGGCCAATAACAACCTCTGGAAGGCCTGCCCGATGCGCAAGACCCTTGGCGCCTTCAATGAAAAAATCAGCAGATTTGATCAACAATGCCATGGCCAATACAAGAAGGGTAATCGATACTGGTATGCTGTCCAAATGGACCTCATCAATACCCGTATGAATCCCTACAAGGCCGAGGAACAAGGCTCCGTTGATGAGAAGAGTGTTACTGAGGACCAACTGTGGAATGCCCATGACATTCTTCTCACCCCCCATGAGCCTTCCAAGTGAATACCCTTCTTGACCGTTCGCATGGTTGTCCTCATTGTATTGATGCATAATGATTTCAAGACGAGGTCAACTCGCCAAGAGCATGAGCCGCCAAGCGTTCTTTGAATTCCTTGGCACAGCGTTAATGGTCGGGGTTGGCTGTGGCAGCATTTACTATGGAGCAAGCCATACTTGGGTTTCATTTACTTTCGCAGTCGCTGTGACGGTCGCTATTCTCTTGTTTGGAAATCTCAGTGGAGCCCACATTAATCCCGCAGTGTCTATTGCTTTTTGGAGAGAAGGGGAACTGGAAAACGGTCAACTTCTCCTCTACATCGCTGGACAGATGACCGGAGCCCTTGCTGCAGCAATGATACTCAACGGAGCAGGTCCAACGGTTGTCGCATCGCACCTCTCACTCATCGAAGCGTTTGCGATTGAGGTGACGATCACCATGGCTCTAATGCTCAGTATTTTTGTGGTTGTAAGGACTGAGCCTTCCATCGTTCTTCTCGCCGTATGGGTTGGAGTTACCGTTGGACTTCTTGCATACATCACAGGTCCAGCAACTGGTGCAAGTATGAATCCAGCACGAACCTTTGGCCCTAACGTTGTTTCTGGCTTGTGGGCGAGTCTGCTATTTTACGGAACTTCTACTGTGCTTGGAGCCTGGTTTGCCTGTGACATCAAGCGACTTACCTTCCCTGAGAAGTAGTCACTTCAGGATTGAAACGATGCCCTAAGCATTGTGATGACGTGCTCAAGAGAAGGAATGGTGTGGTTTTCCAACGGTGGTGAGAACGGGACGGGCGTATCCAATGCTCCAATGACGCATGGAGCAGACTCAAGGTCGTAAAAGCACTCTTCCATAATCCGAGACTGTACGGTGTGACCAAGGCCACCTGACCATTGCCCCTCTTGGAGAATAACCAGTCGGTTTGTTCGCTGGACGGATTGTATGCACGTTGCTGAATCAAAAGGAATCAGCGTTCTCAAATCTACAATTTCAACTTCAATGTCTTCCTTTGCGAGGGCTTCGGCAGCCTGCAAGGCAATGTGAACCATGGCTCCCCATGTGACGAGGGTTACATCACGGCCGCCTCTGACAACGTTTGCTTGACCGATGGCCAAGTCTTCCCCAGATTCAATACGCTTCTTCACTGATTCTGTGTCCACGTGTTGGTTGATGTTCATGCCCCAACCGGTCAGCCCGCCACGCAGACCGTAAAGTCCGATATGTTCGAGCATCAAAACAGGGTCAGGAAGGTGAGAGGCTTCAACGAGAAGGTCGTAAGCGTCTTGAGGAGTCCCTGGAGCAAGAACGATGAGACCTGGGTCATTTGCAAACCAGGATTCAATCATGTTAGCATGGAACGGGCCAGAGCGTGTTCGAGCCCCGAGAGGGATACGGACGGTCATCGGACAATCAGCACCCCATCGCCAACGAAGCATTGAGGCGTTATTGATGAGGGCATTGAATCCTAATGCTGCGAACCCTCCGAATTGAATTTCAACCATTGGACGCATTCCAGACAATGCAGCGCCAACCCCTGTGTGAACGATCACTGCCTCACACAACGGCATGTCAACCAATTTGTCTTCGTGTCCGGCATTTTTCAAAGCCATATTCATTCCAAACGCACCAGCAACTTCCATGTCTTCTCCGATAAAGACACAGTCATCCCCGAAGGTTGTTGCAATCTCCGCCATCGCTTGTTGGATGGCCCGAGCGTAGGTCCATCCCCCTTTTTCCGCATAAACGAGTTGAGTTTTACCGAGTTCCAAAGGACCTGCGATTGAAGGTTGACGCGTCGTGCCTTGATATCGGTGTTGACGGTCCAAATGGGTGTCCGCATCATGAATCGAAGTTACGCCTTTGGTCACGGTTTCTGGCTGAGGCCAATCCATTTCATCAAGAGCAGTTCGTGCAGTATTGACACGCTCAAGTTCTTCTTCCTCCATTGTGGCGAGGGCATGTTCTTCAACCCCTAAATCCAAGAGCAAATTACGATGGTTTGGTATCGGGTCTTTTGCTTCCCAATAGGAAAGAAGGTCACGGTCAACATAACCAGGAGGAGTTCCGCTCGGGTTCCCAAGATACAAATCATCATGGTGATGAGCGTGGCCGCAGCCACGCATGGTTTCCACATGAATGAGAGTGGGCCCTCCACCGGCAAGAGAAAATTCTCGTGCTACAGCTGTAGAGGCGTGCCAGGCTGCGGGGTCTGAGCCGTCAATAGTCCACGAGGGGAAGCCCATTGCTTCTGCTTTATCGGCCCATAGTTCAACACCAGACTGTTTCGCAGGCGGTGTATCCAGAGCGATCTGATTGTTCTGAAGGATGTAGGTGATGGGGAGGCCTCGGGCTCCTGCAAGATTCATGGCTTCCCAAAATTCTCCGCTAGAGGATGAACCTTCGCCGATACAAGCGACGTGAAACCTCTTGAGGCCCTTACGCCATGCTGCAAAGGCAAGCCCAGTCATAGTGACGCTAGCGATTGGAAGTGGTGCGGTCGGTGGAAGAACCCCCACATGCCATGCACCAACGTGAAGGTCACGACCGCCTGCATTCTCCCATCCACCGTTTTGGTTCGAGCCTGCTTTACCAAGATTTGCAGCCATCACGTCAAGGGCTGTATCACCCATTGCAAGGCCGAGACCAATATCTCGAATCATTGGGGCAACCAAGTCGCCATCGTATCCTTGTCCAGGACGAGCATCGCGAGGTGCATCCGGCTGTCGGTTCAGAGCAGTAGCAACCGCTACAACGCCTTCCTGCCATGTTGACCGGAATCCTTTGCCCCCGAAGGTTCCTCCATCCGGAGTTTCAACACCTTCTGTAAACAGATCTTTGAGAGAAGTGTCAAGGTGGCGAGTTCGGGTCATGTATCGCTGCCATTCCATACGATGATTCACGGTGATAGCCATGTAGTGGGCGAGACGGCGGAGCATCAAACGCATGTCAATAAGGAAATGTGTTCGCCGGCGCTCAAGCATAAGTTCCATGCTGCGACGGGGAATGACTTCTCGCTCAAGTTCCTCTTTTAGAGTGGTCGTGGCTTGCTTCTTCATGCCTCGTTCAAGACCACTCAAGAATCGTTCTGAAAAGGTATGCCAGGACGGCCCTTCAAACTGATTTGGTTCGTTGCTGACCATGTGATCCCAAACGTTAGCAACAAGGAAAAGATGTGCATCATGTCGTTGTGTGACAAACGAGAGAACCTCCGAACGAGCAGCATCTTGAACGAGAGGCTGAACAAAATTCAGTGGTTCTTCCGGATCCCAAACTGCACCGAAAATTTGTGGTAGTTCACCTTGAGTCATAGCGCCACCTGACCCCTGCTATGGAGCGTTTCGTTTCAATACTATGTTTGGTGAACCTTCCAAAAGAAACTAGAAATCAATCTGTCCCTAGGCGTCGCTGCATCTCTGAATCGTAACATTCATGAAGCATTTCTCTGTTTTTGAGCGTGATAAACAATGCCACAGTGGCCGGCAGGGCAATCACACCAAGGGCAAGTGCCCATGATTGGAATATGTCGAAAACAGGACCGACCATGAGAGGACCAAGGATGGTGCCTGCTGCCCACGCTGTTCCAAATGCACCAAAAGCCAAACCAGGATTTCCTTCTCCAAGTGCTCGGTTTGTTGCAGTGTCAATAATGGGAAGCATAGGGATTTGGGCGGCAGCAATTGAAAATTGGAAGGCTCCCAGAAGCACAATCATTCCGAAAACAGCATTGTTTCCTGAAAACTTCCAGCCTACAAAGCCAACTCCGAGTAGTGAAGCAACAACGACCGACCATCCGAGAATCATATACCGAGTGGGTCCGTTCCGGTCAACGAGTTTACCCCAAATGAGTGAGCCAAGGCCTTGCATCAAGACCATGACCAACAGCACACCGCCGATTTCAGCTGAACTTAATCCCAGTGTATCGTCTAAAAACAACGGAACTCCCGCCTCTAGAGCCCCTGTAGCGATGGTCGTAATAGCTAACAAGATTCCAACTCGAAGCAAGACTGGGTCTGTGAAAAATACCTTGACTGAAGCACCTCCTACAGAAGGCTCCTGTCCTTTGCCGATGGATGGACCAGCATAAACGATGATAGGAACTACCGAAAACGTCACCAAAGCGAGGAAACCGAATGCTGATGCTTCGCCCCAAGCAAACAGAAGACCGCCAAAAACTGGACCTAGCAATCCCCCAATTGCGGCGATACCGAGTAATTTTCCAGCTTGTTCTCCAAATCGTGTGGGCCAAAGTTGAGAGGCTGCAGCTAACCCTGCAGTCATGATCGTCGCACCAGAAGCACCGTGGAGTAAACGAGCAAAGCATAGGGCGAGGAAGGGGTGAGGCAACCATTCGTTGGTGGCCAGCAAGTAGACTCCGCTTGATAGTGTCAACAAAATGAGGCTGGTCAAAATTGTCGTCCCCGCCCCGAATCGGTCGGTTATTCTCCCAGAGAGAGGACCCATCAGAAACATAGGAACCGCCCACAAAGAGACCAGAAGTGTTGCTTGTGTTGCATTGATGTCAAACTGATTCTGCCAAGAAGGGAGGATTGGTACTATGAAAGCATAGCCGAGAAAGTTGACGAAAAACGCAGCAATTAAAGCACGGAAAGCGACCTTATGCTTTTGCTCTATAGAATCTTTCATTCCTCTTCCTCCTTAACCGGAAGAGCCTCCAACACATCACCTGTCAAAGCGAGAGCATCCTCAATTTGTGTAAGGAGCGTTATGTCGGAAACGGCACCAGGACGCTTGAGCAATTTGAGTAAGTCATGAACGACTTCAGTTGTGAGTTGAGTCATAACAAGCGCTTCTGGATCGATATAAGATTGAGACTCTTGTGTCAAAAGAGAAATGAATTCTGGTTCTTCATCAAGAATGCCATCCATTTTCCCTTCTACATCCGCCGCAAGTTCTCGCGCTTGCTTTTCGAGGATATCTTCCATAGAACCGCCAAGCCCTCCTTCGGAAGAAAGCGACGGTTTTGCCCCGGTAGAGAGACTTGCCCCTTTACTAATGGAACGAAATGACGGGCCTTTGACCGCTCCTTCTGATGACTGCTCTTGCAAATCCTCGGTCCCAACGAGGCGGTTTAGAGCAAGGCGAACCATGGTCGTCAAGTCTTCAGATGAAAGAAGTGGGTCTTCTTCCTCTTCCACCGCTCTCCCCATTTCTACTTGGAGGTCACGAACAAAATCATCATCAATGTTCCCTGCCTCTACCAATCTCCTCAGCATGGGGAGCGCCCATTGACTGTCGTTCATGGTCATTGAGACATCAAAACGTTGACCGCCAAGCCCTCCTCCTTGAGTGGGGGCTACTTCTGCCGGTGGGGCAACGAACTGTTTTGAGGCGTGGCGTTGCATTTGACTGATGAGTTGGTTCATGTCAATGGGTTTGCCAATTACTTCGGCTACACCAGCCATTGCAGCAGAAGAAAGAAAATCTGGTGTAATAGATCTAGAAAGGATAACGATACGGGTACTGTTACGGAATTTAGGGTTGCTATTCATCTTTTGACAGACATCAAGAACGCTCCCTTGGCTCCATTCACTTTCGAGCAAGAGAACATCGGGAAATGTAGCGAGCGCTGTCGCTTCTGTTTGCCTCAATGTTGGTGTTCTGGTAACATCAAGACCTTCGCGCTGGAAGGTATTAGCGAGGAGGTCTCGACGTCCTTGATTTTCATCGGCCACTATGATTTTTGCTATCGTTCCCCCCTCCTCAAATTGAGGAAGGGAGGCGCGCCTTTCAATATCACCCTCTAAATTTGAGATGTGGCCCGTGTTTCCCCAACTGGTCTCAAAACTCGTGGACGTACTGCTATTGAGCGAAATCTTCCTTAAATGACTTGTAAACTCCCGTATTATGGCCGAGGCGGAATCTGTAACACAAGTCTCCAAAAAAGAGCGAATCCATCAAGTGATTTTCGAAGCGGACACTCCCTCAGGGAAATTTTTTGACGTCGCTTTGCTCCTGGCTATTCTGGCATCAATCCTTACGGTTTCATTGGAAAGCGTCGACTCTATTGGCAAGGCGTATCACTCGGAATTACGACTTTTTGAGTGGGCAATTACCATCCTCTTTACCTTGGAATACCTCCTTCGCCTCTACTCAACAAAAAAGTCTCAGAAATATGCCACGTCCTTTTTTGGAATCATTGATCTGATTGCAATAATACCCACATACCTCAGTTTGATTATACCTGGTGCACAAAGTCTCCTCATTGTGCGAGCACTGCGTTTACTGAGAATGTTCAGAGTTCTGAAGTTGAACCGGTACATTGGAGAAGGAGAGGTTTTGTTTGAAGCCCTTTTACAATCTAAAACTCGCATCATCATTTTCTTGTTCACTGTGACGATTCTTGGATTCATTTCGGGAGCAATGATGTATCTTTTGGAAGGACCTACAAACGGCTTTACCTCAATACCTCAAAGCGTGTATTGGTCGCTGACAACAATTACTGGAACAGGGTATGGAGATACGGTCCCATCAACACCTTTAGGTAAATTATTGGCTGTTGTAATCATGGTGCTTGGATACAGCCTCATCATTGTCCCAACAGGAATCGTTTCATCTGAATTGATGAAATTGGGAGAGGTTGATACCCGTGCTTGCAGTTCATGTTCAAGGGACGGGCATGATAGAAATGCAAAACATTGCAAGTACTGCGGAGACGAGCTCCGAGTCAGTTGATGATTTCATCTGGTGCTGCTGACTTCCAAGCAATGATTCCGCCATCAAGGTTGTACAACCGTGTCGCATCATATCCTGACTGAATCATGCTCATTGCTGCGATTTGAGAGCGCATTCCGCTGCGGCAGTAGACGAGTATATCTCGGTCGTTAGGGATTTGCTCAAGCACAGTACTGACTTGGTCATGAGGCACTTGTAAGTCGCATGATGCAGCATGTGCTTCGTTGTATTCACCATCCGAGCGAACATCAAGAATGTACGGTGACCATCCTGTTGAGCGCCGTTGCAAAGCATCGGAGATGGAAATGTGGTTGAACATGTTCTTGTTCACGTAGGCTTCCTGTTTTTCAATGTCTCCTTGTATTGAACTGTCCTCAAGAGAACACCATTCGGAATCTGCAAACATAGCAGATGCGATGCTCAAATCAATGACTTTTGCACGTTCCTTATCTTGCTCAAACGATAATTGAGTGAACGTCATGGCCGTTGCATCGTAAATTAGTAACCGACCGGAGAGGGCTACATTGAGCCCAATCAAGAGCTTGATAGCCTCTGTTGCTTGAAGCAAACCGATCACTCCTGGAAGAACACCAAACACACCGGCTTCTTCGCAACTTGGAACTGCGTTGGGGGGTGGAGGTTCGGGGAAAAGATCCCGATAAGACGGCCCACCTTGATATCCGAATACAGAAACTTGTCCTTCAAATTGGAAGATGGAACCATAGACCCAAGGTATTCCTTTCAAGGCACATGCATCATCGATGAGATATCGCGTTGGAATGTTATCGGTACCGTCGATGACAAGGTCCCATCCCATCTCAAGTAATTGCACGGCATTTCCAGGGTTGAAACGTGTTTGGAATGCTGTGACTTTGACACCTGCATCCAATGCATGTAAGCGTTTTTTAGCAGATTCTACTTTGGGTGTTCCAACGCTTTCAGAGGTATGAAGAATTTGACGTTGAAGGTTTGAAAGGTCGACAACATCATCATCAACCAAGCCGAGGTGACCAACGCCAGCAGCAGCGAGGTAAAGTGCTGCAGGAGAGCCTAAACCCCCGGCACCTATGATGAGAATGCTGGCATCAACCAACCGTCGTTGACCCTCAATCCCTACATTGGGGAGAGAAAGGTGACGTGCATGACGTTGTAGGTCAACCATGAACCTGCCAGCAGAGCCACTTTGATGAAGGCACCGCCATCAATGGACGTTCTCTTCAAGCCACTTTTCTACATCCATTGCGGCGGAGCAACCCATTCCGGCAGCGGTAATGGCTTGCTTGTAACGAGTATCCACGACGTCACCTGCAGCAAATATACCAGGTACAGAGGTCATTGTGTACTCTTTATTGATGATGTAACCGTTTTCGTCGGTCTCAACTTGGCCGTCTAAAAATCCAGTGATCGGTGTGTGACCGATTGCAATGAAGGCTCCCGTTGCGTTGATGGTTTCAGTAGTTCCATCTTGTGTGTTTTCAAGCACTGCCCCAGTGAGCCCTTTTTCGTCCGATAACCACTCTTTGACTTGACGGAACGTGCGAATCTCAATTTTGTCATGATTTGCAGCGCGTTCGTACATGATGGTTGATGCTTTGAACACATCTCTGCGATGAATAAGCGTAACCTTGCTTGCAAAACGAGTGAGGAAGGTTGCTTCCTCACAAGCAGAATCCCCACCGCCGATTACGATGACTTCTTCGTCTCGGAAAAAGGCACCGTCACAAGTAGCACATGTGGAAATACCTCGCCCTTTTTGCGCCTCTTCCCCAGGTGCATTTAGCCAAATAGATTCTGCACCAGTACAGACGATAATCGAGTTGGTAAGGAATGTCTCGCCTTCGACTTCGACCTTGAACGGGCGTTGGGACGTGTCCACTGAATCGACATTGCGGTCTTGAACTTCCAGACCAAATCGTTCTGCCTGTTCGCGTAATTCCGTCATCATTTCAGGGCCTCCAATACCGTTTGGGTAACCTGGGAAATTTTCGATATCACTGGTAAGCATCAATTGCCCACCGGACATATAACCGGCAAACATGAGTGGGTTGAGCATGGCTCGTCCCGCGTATAACCCTGCGGTATATCCTGCAGGACCTGACCCAATGATGATGACATTCCGTACTTCTGACATGTTGTTCTCCATCTCATCTTTGGAGGAAGGGGGTGTTTGAAGGTTCGCACGTTGTATTCCGCGCTAAACTCATGCAGAAGGAGTCTTCTTTGTCCAGTCAAGTGACGACACTGCGACGGCCTAGTTCCATCAAATAAGAGCCAACACTGCCGCACGGGCATGTGGCTCAAGTCGGGGTTCGATATGGTGATGTTCAGCACCAGGGCCAATAATTCCAAGTCCAATCGGCTTGTTATGCTTGAGCTGTAGTTCAAGAATCGTTTTGATGACGGCTTGGCCCATTGCAAGGCCGTGTTGAGTTTCTCCTTTCTCGATGATTCCCAGGCATGCTGCTGCATCACATACGCTCAACATTCTGTCAAGGGCTAAAGGAACTTCCATGGAGCCAGGGACCCATACGATATGAGTGATTTCTAAATCGTTCTTTTCGGCTTCCTCGCTTGCCCATGCGAGCATGCGTTCAACCTCTTCGCGGTGAAAGGAACCGCAAACAATACCGATATTCTTGACCATGTTACGCCACCTCACATCTCCTGTTTCATCATTCGCTCTACCGTTGCGACTATTGTCTGCGTCATAGAATCAATTTCAACATTGATTTCATCTCCCATTGAAAGTGCTCCAAACGTGGTAAGTCTCAGTGTCTCAGGAATCAAATGGATGGACAAAATGTCCTCCTTGACCTCGCCAATGGTAAGGGATGCACCGTTAAGACCGATGTATCCCTTTTCGTGAATGTACTTCATGAGCGATGAAGGTGCTTTTAGTTTGAAATCCATGCCTTCGCCTTTCTTTGTCACTTCAACGACAGTAGCTTTGTCCATGATATGACCAGAGAGAAGGTGTCCACCGAGTTCATCTCCCATTTTCAGGGACCGTTCAACGTTCATCTCATCTCCAACATTGAGGTGCCCCAATACAGTTCGCTCAAGTGTCTCGGGAATGACATCAAAAGCAACGTGATTTCCGGCAATGTCCGTCGCCGTCAGGCAAACACCGTTGAGAGCAACGCTTGCTCCACGCTCTAGCCCAGTGGCGTCGGGCAGTTGGACAGTGAGTGTTTGCACCTCTTGCCCTTTTTCAAGGCCAATCAGTTTTCCTTTTCCTTGAACGATTCCAGTGAACATCTTCATTCCTCCTTCTTGGCTGCTCGTTCAAGTATCCGAGCGATGATTTTTCTTGTGCCATCCAAATCGTCGGTTAAGCCTTCTACACGAACGACTTCAATAGCGCCGTATCCACGTGATGTGAGTGCAGAGCGGATGTTCTCCTCGGCATGTTCTTGGTCGTAGCCGAGAGCAATAATGTCGGGTTTAACCCTTGGGAGAATATCGAATATCGGCACTTGGGGAGGGTTTCCAATCAAGACATCGTCCACGGGCTTCAAACCCTCAACCATGCGTTTGCGAAGGTCATGACTGGTGATGGGATTGTGTTTTCTTTTGCGAACCGTGTCGTCATGGGCAACCACGACGGTGAGGTGGCCACCTAGGGCTTTGGCTTGCTCTAGATAGTGGAGATGTCCTGCATGAAGCAGGTCAAAAACTCCAACTGCCATGATTCGCTTCACGGTATCACCTTTGTAACGGAGGGTTTGTTCTTCAAGAGGATGACGGTGTCATCTCGCCAAAGGCTCGGAGCAAATCTGCTCCTTCGAGGAAAGGAATTTCTCGTTCCGACGCCCATTCTCTTGCGTCATCAACTGACAAAGCAAAATCGCCGTTGGGTTGAAGCATTTCCGCGCCGATCACTACGGGCGTCATTCCAGCGAGACGTGCAAGTCCAACAGCCAGTTCCGTGTGACCTTGGCGTCGCGCCAACCCGCCCTCTGCTTCACGACAGACCGGGATATGGCCCGGCGTTCTAAACTCAGTTCCTAATTTTTCAATAGCAACCTCCACCGAATCTCCTGAATCCATGGATGATTTCGCCAACTCTGCAAAACGACGGGTCGTTAACGAGCGGTCATGGTCGGTGATTCCGGTGTAGGTATCACGATGGTTGATGGAGAGCGTGAAGGCCGAACGTGCATCATAACGGAGGTCGTTGGTGACCAGATGACCGAGAACAGGGAAGTTAGCTACAGCAGCAGCATCAGTGTGAAGATCCTGCAGGAACGGGAGTCCAAAACATGCCCCTACATCATCGCCGATGGCAAGAAAAAGCAATCCTCCACAATCTTGACGGAGTTGGCGCATGGTTTCTGGCTTAGCGTGCTCAGCAGGGAACAAAAGGTCAGTTTCACCTTCTCGTTTTTCAGAGTCAAAAAGACAGACTGGGTCTCCGTTTTTGAAGGCGTTAACGGCCTTTTCTATTCGAGCGTCCATGAGGGTGGCTGTAGCCCCACCTTCATGAAGAGTCGTATGTAATCACCATTGAAACCACAACAGCGACCCGATGATGGCGGACAGCCAACAGAAAGAGGTTATCATAGGGGGGGCGTTGGCTTGGTTTCGCGGGGGGAAAAATATGCCAGTTAAACTCGGACCAGCAGGCGTTCCATTGTCATGCAAGGGACGCACAATTGTTGAAGGAATGGACGACATTATTTCCCTCGGTCTTGAGACCATGGAAGTTCAAACCGTGCGCATGGTTGCCCCACAGCACTTTGAACAATACTGGCAGGCCGGCGTGCTTGCAAACAAGACGGATTTTGAGATGAACATCCACGGCCCGTACTATTCCGAGTTGTTGGGCAACAAAATTGAGCGTGGTCGCTCTCTTGCGAAAATAGAAGCAACCCTCCAAGCTGCTCGAACCATCAATGCTCGCCACATTACCCTCCATGCAGGAAATTACGGCGAATTTGGCCGAGGCCATGAAGCAAACGAACAAGTCGCCAATGTGTTTTCTGGAATTGTAGACCGTATCCATGAAATCTGGGAAGATGAAGAGGATGAATTTCCCGTGTTCCCGTGGATTAAAGACGGCACTCCGTCAAAGATTGGAGTTGAAACATCCGGTCGACAAGAACTCTGGGGCAGTCTCGAAGAAGTCCTTGAAGTCGTGAACCATGTTGAAGGAACCATCCCTGTCCTCAACATTGCTCACATCCACGCCCGGGGGCATGGACGAATGCGTACCTCTGAGGATTACGGAGAGTTGTTTGACATGGTTCGTGAATCCATCGGAACAAAAGAATTCTACTGCCACTTCTCTGGTGTGGAGCACCGTACGGGCAACGCCATGCATTACACACAGATCAAGAAATCCGATCTTAACTTTGAACCGCTTGCTGAATTTATCGTTGAAGATGGAGGATGGCTGGACATCACCCTTATCTCCGATTCCCCGTTGCTGGAACACGACGCCATGTACATGATGCAAAACATCGAGAAGTCACGCCACAGGCAACTCGAGCGTAAGGCCCGAGAAGACCG
>TARA_B110001452_G_scaffold17457_1_pt1 | contig 42324 bp, 29 predicted proteins | sample TARA_B110001452 | Tara Oceans TARA_B110001452 (sample SAMEA4396971) | marine metagenome | biome: Polar Biome; feature: [DCM] deep chlorophyll maximum layer (ENVO:01000326); material: water (ENVO:00002006), including particulate matter (ENVO:01000060) such as... | depth 25 m
CCGATTGATCTTGACCTTGACTTTACAGCCGCCGACCTCCCTGCATACTGGGATGTCAACAAGCCGCACAAAGAAATGCGAGCATTCCCCGTCCCAAGTGGTGGACTTCTTTTCCCATCATACTACAGCAATGGTAACGCTGCTTACATGGACACGACCCTTTCTTGGAACGAACTCGAAGTCCAATTCCCATCGGAATACTGTCAAATTGACCGTGCAGGTGCGCTGCATTGCGTTTCGAACTCGGGAACCACATTTACGCATTACATGTCTACAGACGGCGCTGTTTCTTGGACCAATTACACCTACACCCTCGGCGATACTGCCTCGCAAATTGAAGAATGGGAATTCCAAGCAAACGGCGAACTGGACCTATTCATCCTTAATGTTCGCTACCAATCTACCGAAGGACCGGATGTTGATACTGTCTACCATGTCAGAGGATACAGTGAGGACATGAGCCCTGATACGCTCACTTACGTAGGACTTGGAGACCTTGATTCCACCTCAGGAGCGGGTAATGACATTCGTTTTGACTTTGCATCACTCGGAATCCTCAACGATGGCGGGGTAGTTGTTGCATATCACGATTCTACCGACCCGGACCCACTCTTTGCAGTAGAGTTGGAAATGCCTAATTGAGAACTGTATCAGTTCATAATTTCTGCAGCCTTGCGTACCATATAGGGGACGTAACCGACCAGGAATATACCGAATGCAAATCCACCAACCCCAATTAATTCTATACTTTCAATATAGACTCCGATACCGATAATGAGAGCCATTCCAGCAGTAACTCCAACGGATTCGATAAATCCTGCAATTGATGTCTTCCATGAATCTACATAACCAAACGAAACGGAATCGCTGCGTCCATCTTTCAAGGCTACGCCGACTGGATAAATGATCATCTGGCCGTAGCCAATGACAGTGATGAGAATGGCACCGAACATGCTGATGAGTGCAATAACGCCGCCACCATCATCTCCCGCATCTGCAAAGGCTAGTGCTCCTCCCCATACGATTCCAAGAATAATCACAGAAAGAAACATACCGAGGATGCTCAAAATACCGTATTTGAAAACTGAAAGTGCTGCGGCCATATTGATGGCTGAGGCACCAGTTGGAGCACCTTGAATAGGGCCGACAACAATTGCACCAGGCATTGTTGTCATTGGCTCCATGGCCATTGGAGATTGAGTCATTGCAACGGGTTCTTGGGACGCCATGGGTTCTGGTGTTACGGCTGCAGGGACTGATTCCACCATTGGAACTTCATCAACTTCCTTGTGTTCCGGAGTAACATTGGCCGCGTCTGGGTTTGGTATCCATTCTGTTCCGTTCCACATAAAATTTCCATCGTCACTTATTTGCATGACGGGGTTATGAAAACTTCTCTCTTTTGAACATAGGGGTGCCGAAAGGGCCCTGAATTACTTTTTTATTCATCTTCAAAGCCAGCGAGAATTGATACAAACAAATTCTGTATGGCCCCTGATGTTTTCCTTTCAAGTCGCCGTAGGATTAATTCTGGAGTAGAGCGAGCCAAGTAATTTCTCCGTGGAGTTCTGTCAACAACCAATTCCAAATCTTCATCAAGGCCTCGTGCTTCAATACCGTCAACTCGCAAATCCTTCCTGCCTGTGGCCTCTAGAATGGCTGGAGCAAGGTGAGTTACGAGCATCATTGTTGTGTCTGGTTGTGATGCTGCTGCAAGAAGCATACCTCCGATGATTCGGGCTCCTGCGCCTGGCTCTGTAATGGCTTCAAGTTCATCGGCTAGGATAAGTTTCGGCATTTCGTTGCTCACAACGGAGGCAAGTTCAATCAGTGTCTGCTCCAATGCTCCAGCACTCTGTGTGCCCCCGGCTTTAGCAAGAATATGAAGCGCATCTACCTTGCCAATTCGGGCTTTCTTCGCAGGGACTGGCAGACCCATGTGGGCTAAAATCGATGCATAAGCAAGACATTCAAGCAAGGTCGTTTTGCCTCCAGAATTAGCCCCTGTTAACAAGGCCAACGTCTGCCTATCACCCTTTTCAGCTGCGTTTCCTAGTCCATATGTGACCGGATCAGGTTTGACCCCAAGAAGAATATGACGGCCTTCTTCTAGCCAAATCCCATGGTCAACGAGTTCCGGCATTACGCAGGCATCCTGATGCGCCCATCTTGCAACTGAGAGCCATTGGTCACATTCAATCATTCGTTGCACTGCTCGTTCACAGCGGGTCTTCATTGGACCAAGCTGCTGTGCTAATGTGACGAGATGCTCTGTTTGCTGCGCCTTGAGTTTGGATTCAAGCGTTCCGTCAATACCGTCGATGGTCTGGCGGTCAATCTTTGCAGGCCAAGTTTTCGTGAAGAGTTCATATGGGCATCGAATTCCAGCAGGTTCTAAGAACGCTGCAAGATGGTCTCGAGCTCGTTGCATAGCCTCTTGGATGACGTGACCTGTAGCGTCTTTGAGTTTCCTTTGAAATGCAGCACCATCCGCCAACGCTTCCAGTAATTCTGCACCCGAAAGAGCCATTTTGGCATCATTCATCGCTTGCTCGACCTCATTATTCACTTCAGTCTCAAGTCGTTTTGCTTCCTTCCACAAATTGTCTTTGATGCGTTCAACTTCTTCAATTTTAGAGCCATCTCCTAGGGCATCAAGCGCTTGTGGCAACTCACTAAGTTCATCGAGGCTCTTTGCTAACTCAAAAAGAGCATGGTTCTGACCATAATCACCTTGCTTGAATTCATCCATCAATGTACAAAGTGTGTTGAGAGTTTTACGATTGGTGTTGAACCAATCAATTGTTCGTTCAGGAACCAATAGAGATGATTCTGGTGAGTTACCGAGTACAAGCCATCCATCAGGCGCATCCATAGGCGCCCCTTTCCCGACCCAGGTTACAGTTTTGAATACAGTGTAATCTTTCCATGTTTCATTTTCACCAGGCTGGAGAACACGGCAATATTTCTTCAATTCCTCCATGGGCTCATGGCATACTACAACACGCTCATAGCGCTCACTAACGTCTCGGAGACGTGTCAATGATGACCATGCCTGCTGCTGGTTGAGCAGCCATTCACTCGGGAGATTCATTGCTGCACGGACATATTCTCTACGTTGTTCGGGTTGAGCGATGGGCGTAAGAAGGCTCATGCGTTCACGAGATGCCGCACATGAGGCAAAGGATTGGAGATGGCCCATGAGTTGTTGATGAAGACGTACTGCTTCCTTGGTCGCTAAGAATTGTCCTGCGTCGCCAGCATAACTCCTTGCGAGTGAAAGCGCTCGTTTAACGGACAAACCTTCAACCTCAGCCAATCGTCCAACATCACCTGATTCAAGGGTCGATACTACGGCTTCTTCAGAGCCGAAATGCTCTGTCATTTTCTTAGCCATACGTTCGCTTACACCTGGGAGAGCACTCAAAACCATACTGCAAATCGTTTGTCAAGGGCTTAAGAGGATGACGCAGGGAGTAGCCCTTCTAACTCAAATCTGGGTGATAAAGTGAAGAATCAACAGACTCGTGAACCATCTTCGCCATAGAGGTGAATTGGGGCTTGGAACAAATCAGCACATGTGCGGTTTACAATAGGTAGCGTCATGCTCGCACCTGCCCAGTTTACTGAATATCCCCCAATGGCGCCAGGTGAAGGCACGTAATCTTCTCCTGTTTGCGTCATCGTGATAGTAATGGTCTCACCGGCTTCAATGAAGACATCCATAGGCATGAATTCCATCTTTCCAAGAACTGTTGAGAAGGCAACAAGGGCGACGTTTCCGTCACGCCCTCCGTCTGCAAATCGGAAGTCCATAACGGCATGACCGAGGCGCAACCCAGAACTGTCGGTCATTTTGAGGAATGCGTGAGCTCCATTCGCAGTATGAGGCGTTATTGGGATATGGAATGTCGGCATTCCAGCGATGTATACATCCGAATCAAACGGACCGTATGTGAGGGTGATGGTCTCTGTCGTCGTCACCATAGAAGCACCGGATGGGCTCATGTCAGCAGCACCAACTTCGAGATAGAACGTGTCCTCAGCGGGGTAGGTGGCTTCAAAGCGCCATCCACCACGATTGTCTTGCATTTCAACACCAAGCGCTGGCTCTCGTCCTTCTCCTTTGAGATACCAGTCAAACCAGTACAGCATCTCATCAGCCCAATCCCATCGTAGAGTATAGGGGTAGGCTTCAAGGCCCTTTCCAGATGGAAGGGTGCTGTGACCGGAGAATCGGTCTGGGTAGTCATGTGCCCATTGACCCGCTAGCGTTTTCACTTCAATACCTGCATCTTCAACGATTTGATGCGTTGGGAAAGCCATGTGTGGATCGACGTTCCAATCCTGCATTCCTTGAATAATGTATACTGAACCATTGTAATTTTCAACGACTCGGTCCAAGAACGAACGTTCTGTCCAATAGGTGTTGCCTGCATAGTCTACCATTCCACCTGAAAGATAGGCGGCTGGGCCGTTAGCATATCCCTCTAAGTAACCTTCACAGAGATTTTCTGGGTCTTCAGCGTCGCCGTCAATTCCGAATGAACCGTAAACCCCGTTATGCATGATCATACCTCGTGCTTCCATGCTTCCGTTTCTCCACATCAACTCGTGTACACCGATGAGACCCGACATTGGGACGATGGTCGCCAAGTGAGGATTCCCAAAGGTTGCAGCCTGCCAGGGCGTTGAGCCATCATATGATTTGCCTATGAGTCCGACCTTACCGTTTGACCACGATTGGGTTCCAAGCCAAGTGACCGCAGCGTCAATACCACGTTGTTCGTCAGTACCCATGAGGTCCATACAATGGTTGGACTCACCCGTACCGAACACAGAGACTTGGGCGACACCATAACCATGAGGGACGTAATTCTCAATCAACATCTTGCCAAGTCGGTCTGCTGGTGTCAGTGCGTCAACGTCCCCATCATCGTAATATGGGCCGATTTCGGCGATGACTGGAACGAGACAGGATTCCTCTAAGCTTTCACTTTCGTAATCGCATCCCTCGATGACTGGAAGCCAGAGTCCGAGATGGACTTCTGCTCCACCGGTGAGTCCAGAACCTCCGTCGGCAGCAGTAATTGTTGGGACTTCGACGTATACTGAACGAACGGTATCAATTCCGAGTGAGCCGTTGACGCTTACTCGGGAGAATATATCGCTGTCATAAGAAAAAGAAGTTCGATCCCACGGGTCTGGATAGATGTCGTATGGGGCTTCCAAGGCGCCATCATCTATTTTTTCCTCTCCAAAACAACCAGCGAGCATGCTCGTGGTAAAGAGCAACATCACGAGCCATGGCTTAACGTCCATACCACCACCGGTGAGGCGGCGTTTCTTGAACCAATCGGATGCTTGGGCCTTAGGACTCATTGCCTTCTTTTTCGGCCATTTCGGCTCGTACTTCGTCCATATCAAGTCCCTTGATTTTGAGGACAAGATCTCTTAAGGCATCCTCGGGGAGGGCTCCAGGTTGCATGAAAACACCGACTCCTTCCTTGAATACGATCGTGGTTGGAATTGACCGAATCCCAAACATTTCAGCCAATTGTTGCTGGTCTTCAGTGTCAATTTTTCCAAAAACTACGTCTGGGAATTCATCCGAGACGCGCTCATAGACGGGCCCGTATGCTTTGCAGGGGCCACACCATTCAGCCCAAAAGTCCAAAATAACGAGCTCGTTGTTTTCAATGGTTTCAGCAAATATAGGTTCGGTCAAGTCCAGGGTGGCCATAGCATTGGCGAGCATTGGGACCTTTTGAACTCATGTCCTACAATCAAAGACAACAAGGGATTGCTTGATGTGCTGAATCGTTCTCCGCCGATACATGCGAAACGGCCCAACACTCGCGATCCTTCTATCAGCCTTGTTCCTCATGTCCACGCTTGGGGCCACAATTACGATGCAAGAAGACACTGAAATCATGCCAGCAGCTGGGCGAGACTCAAGTGATATCCGAATCAGTGAAATCCTCGTTTCTGCGTCTTCCGAAGATTATAACGGAACCGATTGGAACAACGACGGCTATACCGGTTCTTCGTCGGACCAGTTTATTGAACTCTGGAACAGCGGTTCGGAGCCGGTTGACGTCTCAAACTGGCTTCTTGATGATTCGCCAGAAGAAGGGTCAGCCCCATGCCGCCTTGCTTGGAACACAACGATTGATGCTGATAGTCACATTGTGATTTTCCGAGACAGTTCCCGAATTGAGTTGGATTATTTCGACCCGGACTCCGCAAGTATTTCTGATGCCAATGGCAACCTCATTGACTCGCTCTCATATCCTGCCGAAGACTCATGGTGGGACACATCGTATGTCAAGGACCTCTCAGGTACCGTCACCAAGGTATCACCCCCCACACCAGGATGGGAAGGTTCAGCAACCTATATCGTCGCTCAAAACATGGTCCGATGCTACGGACTTAGTGACAATTCACATGACGGCTCATACATTCTGAAGGGAAGAGTCGTCCCAATGACTGGGGAAGCACACGTCATCAATGAAGGCCATATTCTAGTCCAAGATGGAATGATTGAGGCGGTTTGGGGAGACAATATTCCCTCAAACATTCAACTCTCCAACGTTCCTGTGATTGAAACTGACGGAACAATTTATCCAGGTTTGATCGACCTTCACAATCACCTTCACTACAACCAAGCACCACTATGGGATATGGACACACACCTTTCTCAGAACAGCCAAAACGAATGGGGCGGCTACAATAACCGCTATGAATGGAAAAACCACCCAGATTACAGCGAACAAGTAACCAAGCCGAAAATGTTGGTTCACTCCGGACCTTATTGGAACATGGAATCAGAAGCGATGAAGTACATCGAAATGAAGTCAATCGTTGGGGGTACAACCGCTGCACAGGGAAGTCCTATGAACCCTAATGACAGCTATGGAACCATCCTTTCACGAAACATTGAAGACTACAATTTCGGAAGGGATGAAATCCATACCAAGGTCACTGAACTTACCTCCGATTACATCGGGAACCACATAAAGACAGGAAATGCTAGTGGAGAACTGGATGCTTGGTTCGTCCACATAGCGGAAGGCGTTGACGAACGCAGTCGGGCAGAATTCGACATCCTTGTACAAAACAATTTGTTGGTTGGAGAGCTTGTTCTCATTCACGGTGTAGCGCTTGGAGAAAATGAATTCACTCAGATGGCAGCAGCAGGCTCAACCTTAGTTTGGTCTCCTTTGTCCAATCTTCTGTTGTATGGAAATACTGCTGATGTCGCTGCAGCAAAGGCTGCTGGAGTTCACATCACACTCGCACCAGATTGGGCACCATCTGGCTCAAAATCACCTCTGCATGAACTCAAAGTCGCTGATTTGTGGGATGATGAAATGCTCGGAGATATCTTCACCGATTATGAAATGGTTGAGATGGTCACATCCGGTGCAGCACTTGCCACAAACTGGCAGAACGAAGTCGGCACGATCACAGCCAAAACTGCTGCTGACCTGGTCGTTGTAGACAATATTCACACCAATCCATATCGCAATCTCATCAACGCTGTTGATCCTGACATTCGCCTATCAATCGTCGACGGGCTTGCAATCTACGGCGATACCGACCTCATGACCGCACTCAAGGGAACCGACCACGAACCTGCTGGAGCCTTTGGAAAATCCTTGGACATCACTTACCTTGCTGCACCAGAGGGTGCTCAAACATGGGCGAGCATCACTGAGAATCTCACCATGGCTATGCGATTTGACCCAGACGAAATGGCCGCAGCCTTTGGAGATGCCTCTGACTTTAGCAGCGTTACTTCCGGCATGACAAATGTTGGACTTGACCCTTGGTATACCTACGGTGATGAGCGCTACTTCAACGTCATAAACGGCTCTGGAAACGCTAACGCACAAATCAGCATGTCACTCTTGTATGACCGCTATTACGATCGTGCAGAGAATTTACCTGTCGTCACTGACTTTGAAGACATTGAAGGACCAACCGTTGTGCCTTGTGATGATGGAACTAATCCGCCCTGTAATACTGGAGGAACCGATACTGGAGGAACCGATAACGGAGGAACCGACAACGGAGGAACTGATAGTGACGGAACTGATAGCGACGGAACTGATAGTGACGGAACTGATAGTGACGGAACCGACATCCCCAATAATCCACTAGATGACCAACAATCAAGCGAAGAAGAAACCAAAGACAAAGCCTTGTTGTTGTTCCTAGGCCTCGTGGTAGTCATGCTGGTAGCTTTGTTCTTCGTTTCACGAGGAGGCGAAGACGCTTTAGCAGCAGAGGTTCGAATTGAGAAGATGTGGGAGGAAGGAAATGCAGAAGTATTGCAAGATGTTGCCTTCGTCCCATCCATGCCTCCGATGGAGCCTCCAAAGGAAGAAGAGTGATCAGGCAAGGTCCCAAGTAGGACCTTCTGAACTATCTACGACAACGACGCCGAGTTCATTGAGTTGGTCTCGAATTGCATCTGCACGGGGCCAGTCTTTGTTGGTTCTTGCTTCGCTTCGTTGCAAGAGTAATGCTTCCACTTCATCAGCGATCTCTACTCGTCGTGGATCATCCTCGGGTTCTGCAAGCGCCATCTCACGGCTTGGTAGAACTCCAAGCACTTTTCCTGCAGTCTCTTCAAGAAGTTGAACAGCGTAATTACCAAATGCATTCTTATCGGTGTCATCAAGCCCTGATTGCAGCATTTTCCCGATTTCACGGGCCATGCCGAGAACTTTGGCAACGGCCTCTCTGGAGTTGAAATCATCATCCATCGCCCGGGCGAAACCTTCACCCATCTTTTCGAGTAAGCCGAGTGTCTTAGGGAGGGGTTGCTCAGAGGTCAAATCTGCCTTAGGAAGGCTCACAGGGGAATCATCTAGGCAGGCCTTCAAAGCAGAAACATACGATTCTAAAACCCGGTTGTAATTACGGTCTGCGTCTTTGAGTATGGTATCATTCATGTCAATCGGTGAACGATAATGTGCGTTAATGAGGGCGAAACGTAGAACCATTGCGTCAACATGCTGGAGAATGTCACGGATGGTCCAGAAATTCCCGAGGGATTTACTCATCTTTTCTCCATCAATGTTCACAAATCCGTTATGAATCCAATGATGAACAACAGGAGAATGACCGGTGTGGCATTCTCCTTGGAAAATTTCTGCTTCATGATGGGGGAACCGCAGGTCGTGACCTCCCCCGTGAATATCGAATTCTTTGTCAAAGTGGTCTAGAGACATAGCAGTACATTCGATATGCCATCCTGGCCGACCTGGTCCCCAAGGAGATTCCCATGTGGGTTCGTTTGGTTTAGCTGCTTTCCACAAAGCGAAATCCTTGTGGTCCCGTTTGGTAGAAGCAGTTCCATCAACTCTACCACCCGCACCTGAGCGAACCGCATCAATGGACTGGCCGGTGAGTACGCCATACTTTTCCGGGGCTGAATCAACATGGAAATAGACGCCATCATCCGTAACATAGGCGTGTTTCTTGTTGATGAGGTCCTCCGTAATCGAGATCATTTGGTCGACGTAATCTGTACAACGAGGATATGTATCTGCCCTGAGAATATTGAGTGCATCCATGTCTTCGTAGTAGGCCTCAATATTTTGGTCAACCAATGTCTTCCAGTCCCCGTCCAATTCATTGGCTCGGGCAATGATTTTATCGTCAATATCGGTGAAATTCTGCACATAATCAACGTCAAATCCACTTGCCTCAAGCCACCGGTGAATTAAATCAAAAGCGAGGTAACATCTTGCATGGCCGAGGTGACAACGGTCGTAAACAGTCACTCCACAAACATACATCGAAACCTTACCCGGTTCAAGGGTCGTAAAGTCCACCTTTTCTCGTCGCTTCGTGTCGTGAACGCGAATGGGCATGGGTCTCATGTGGCGGTGTATGCAGACACACTTGAAGGTTCATACGAGACCCGTGGCTGGGCGAGTGTATGGAGGGTGCTTCTTCTCAGCGTATTTTCGTGACTGGAGTAAACGGTCACATTGGAAATCATATTGTTCGGGACCTGCTTGAACATGGCTACAGCGTCAAAGGTTCGGTTCGTTCACTCACTGACCCGTCAAAAGTGGACCATGTGTTGCAGCATGCCAAGGATTTGGGGGTGGAAGACCGATTGGAACTTGTTGAAGGAGATGTTTTGGATGCTGATGGCTGGACAGAACACTTGACTGGCTGTGATGGTCTGTTTCACACTGCAACTATTTACAGCACTCAAGGCGATAGTCAAACCATCCTTGATACCGCAAACAAAGGCACTATGCATCTGTTTCATGCTGCTGCAAACGCCCAAATCCCGAGAGTCATCTACACTTCAAGCACAGCAGCAGTTGGAACCGAACCGAAAGGTCAACTGAAAGACGAATCTAACTGGCAGACCGACACAAATCTACCTTATACCACCGCAAAAACCCAAGCTGAGCACTTGGCGTGGGAACTTGCGGCACAACTTGAATTGGACGTCCGCATCATCAACCCAACCGCAGTACTTGGAGGCGGTTTCGTTCGCCCCACACCGAGCGTAGATTTTTTCCAAGACGCTCTGAAAGGAGTATTCCCTGTTGCTCCAAAGTTCCCAATGTCGGTCGTGCATGTTCGTGATGTAGCCCGGGCGCATCGACGTGCATTTGAGGTTGACGAAGCTGAGGGGAGGTTCATTCTGGCCCCGCACACCAACCTGACTCTGTCAACCATCTGCCGAAAGATTCGGGAATTATATCCTGATTCAAAATCACCCAAACTTGCTTTGCCCAACGTTCTGCTACCCTTAGCAGTGTTCCAGGATTGGGTCGGAGGATTGTTCGGAAAACAACGCTATTTAACCCGAGCAGTGGTAAAATCTCTAGGAAAGGGAGATACAAATTATTCAAGTGAAAAGGCTGAACGAGTCCTTGGCATGACATGGGAGGGTTTTGACACGTGCATCAAAGATACGGTCGACGTTTACCTTTGACCCATAAGCAAGGAAACCTCCTTGCCGTCTTGAGTTGGTTGGTCCCAACAATGACTGTGATTACAGCGATGGCCATTCATTTTGGGAACGGAGCCAGGACGTTTCCAATCTTCATCTCGGAAGCGGACTATCCAGGGCTCCAGCGAACTGTTTTCACCTCTGGACTTGTCCTTACTGGCCTCTTGCAGATGATGTTTGCCTGGCATCTTTACCATGGATTAACTCCAAAGAATCACCGCCTGTGGAATTCATCGTGTCTTTTGGGCATCATAGTTGGGTTCCATGTCATCTTGGTAGCATATTATGACATGTACGACCATATTGACCCTCACATCTATGCTTCAATGGTCGCCTTTGGAGGCGGCATCGTGTGGGCAACATTGGGACACATTGCACTTGATTCATCAACAAGTCCTGGTTCAAGGCTAAGGAAAACCGGTATTGCAACATCCCTCATATCACTCGTAGTATTGATCGTGTCCTTCCAGTACGCCGTGAGTACCTTTGACACCGAGGGATTAACCACGGAAGAATTTCTTAACAAGGCTCAATTTGGAATTAATTTTGCTGGACCTGCAGAATACTTGGTCGTAGGTGGACTCATGATGGCGTTAGCATCCTTCGGAATCGATCTGGCCGGAGCACAAAAACAACAACTGACAGGTTCTGAAACCAGTTCTGATGAAATCAAGCAAAATGATATCTGAGTAACAATAACGTGCTTAGAATCAACAACAGAACTCCCAAAGCCAAAATCACAATCCGTGCAAATTTCGGATTTGATATTCGTTGCTGAACACGATCACCGACATTCGTCCAAACTCCCATTGATAGAAACCCGAAGGAAGTATTGACGGTCGCTATGAAGAATGTGCCGGGAACTCCGCCAGGAATTCCTCCCGGTTCGGATTCAAAGGATGTTAGCATGACCGTTATCAATGAAAAAATAACCATCCATTGCTTTGTATTGACAATTTGCATGACTATGCCTGTCTTCAATCCCAATCTGGGAATTGAAGTAGTAACATTCACTGTACGCTTTGAAGTTCCAATAAAGATGAGTGCAAGTCCGAGAAGTATCATCAATAATGACCCGAGGTAATGAAGAAATTTTCCGATAAAACTGTCTGCATCAAACGCATTGACTGCTAGCCCACAGATAATGTTCACACCAAAGAAACCAATTCCAAGTCCGATAATCAACGGAATATTTGCGCGCCGCCCGTGAACTGATGCATGCGCAGCACAGGCAGTATTGTTTGGCCCTGGAACGGCCATCCCGAGAGCGAGAAGAGTGAGCAATGTTGCAAGAGTGGCCCATTCCATAACTACAACCACGAGAGAGGCAATATCAACTCTTCGCATCAGGAATGTAGCCGTCACTTGATTCTCTGATAAGTCCTATGATTTTCTTATCAAGTACAGACAGGGCGAGGTCTGATGGATTGCGTCCTCGCTTCCGACTCTGTTGAGTTGATACAAATACGTGGACAGTCATTGCTCTATGGCTTAATTTGTGCGAAACGATGCCAACAAAAACGTAATCTCCAGTTTTATCAGGTTTTTTTCCTTCATAGAGTTGAGGTCCCCATAATCCTCCAAATAGTCCATTTTGTTTTCGCTGATGTATGACAGGATTGCCCGCATCGTCAAATTCAACGCATGTCCAAAGTGTGATTTCTTTGACTTTGGTCTTCTTTGCCTTTGGATAGTTCGTTGCCGTTTCTCTTCCAAGACATGAGGATTTGACTGGGCACAAGTGACATTGAGGTTTTTTGGGCGTACAGATGGTTGCTCCGAGTTCCATTAAGGCTTGATTCCAGTCACCGGGACGTTGCCGAACCAATTGTTCGTCAGCCCATGATTGAACCTCCTTATTCGAAGGTTCAGTCATCCGATGTTGCCTTGCCATCACCCGCCTAATGTTACCGTCAACACAGGCAGAGGCTTGACCAAAGGCGATGCTGGAGACCGCTGCGGCTGTATAAGGACCGATTCCAGGAAGCGACAAAAGGGCATCATGAGATGATGGAAGTGAACCGTCAAAGCCTTCTTTTGATGAGGGCCGCATAACTAATTGACTCAGTGCGTGAAGCCGGCGCGCTCTGCTGTAATATCCCGCACCCTCCCACGCTTTGAGCACCTTGTCAACAGGGGATTCCGCCATGGATTGAATCGTTGGGAACGTTTCTATCATTCGTCGCCAGTATACCACGCCACGGCTAACTTGGGTCTGTTGTAACAGAATTTCACTCAACAAAATGGCCCAAGGGTCGTCGGTTTTACGCCAAGGTAAATCCCGTTGATGCTCGTCGTACCACTCAAGCAATTCTTCTTGTGAAAGGCCACTCAAGGCAACCACACTCACGCTTCAGCGGTTTCTGCCTTCTTTGCTTCGATCCTAGCATCGTTTGCCTTGATTTGTTCCCAAACCAATTCAGCAACGTCCTTGACTTCCATTTCCGAACCGATGGCATTGAGGCCGTCAGTAACCATGGTTGAGCAGAACGGACATCCTACTGCAACGGTTTCAGCTCCTGTGGCGGCGAGTTCCTTTGAACGGATGATGTTAACACGGTCGTACCCGTCATCAACATGCTCTTCCATCCACATTTGAGCACCACCTGCGCCACAGCAGAACGAATCTCGTCCATGGCGTTCAGCCTCGACATCAACTCCGCCAATGGCGTCACGAGGAGCATCTAATTCGCCACCAATGCGGCCAAGATAACACGGATCATGGTATGTCACGGTTCCATCATGCGTTGGTTCTGGAAGTTTTCCTTCTTTTTGCAGATGATTGATGAGTTGTGAGTGGTGCATGACTTCAATGTCTTCTCCTCCGTAATCCTTGTACTCTTTTCCGAGCGTGTGGAAACAGTGTGGGCATGAGGCTACAACCTTCTTCACGCCGATTTCCTCAAAGGTTGCAAGATTCGTTTCCGCCAGCATTTGGAAGAGGTATTCGTTTCCAGCACGGCGTGCTGCATCTCCGCTACATCCTTCTTGCATACCGAGAATTCCAACATCTAGACCTGCTTTCTTCATGATGCTGATAGTATCACGAGCGACTTTCTTGTTACGTTCGTCAAAGGATGCCGCACATCCTGCGAAGTAGATATATTCGGCTGGTTCTGCAACTTTAACATCCAATCCTTCAGCCCAGTCTCCTCTTTCGTGAGATGGGAGTCCGTATGGGTTTGAGTCGGATTCCAAGTTTTCAATGGTCGCCATCAAGGGCATGACGGTGTCTTCGACCTTTTCGTCAAATTCCATTCGCTCCATCATCAAGTGACGGCGAGCATCGGTAAGTTTGGGCACATGGTCAATGTAAATGGGACATGCTTCAACACATGCATGGCAGGTTGTACAAGCCCAGATAGCGTCTTCTCCAAAACGAGAAATGATGTCTTCTGCTGGAGTCTCCCCGGCTAGAAGGGTTCCAGAGTGGTCGTTAGCATAGTTGCGAACGTCGTGAATGATTTCCATTGGATTGAGAGCCTTTCCGCTCGCATACGCTGGACAAACATCTTGACAACGGGCGCATGAAGTACATGCCCATCCATCAATGAGGTCACGCCATGTAAAGTCGGTGTAATTCACAGCACCAAAAGATTCCAAATCAAGGTCATCGAGCATAACGGCCTTGCCATCTTCGCCCCGAGCGAGAGGTTCCATGGTAGCCATAGGTCTCAAATCATGGAAGAATACATTCGGGAAGGCCATGACCAAATGCATGTGCTTCGAGAGTGGAATCAAAAACAGGAATACACAGATGGCGACCATATGAGCCCAATAGGCTGCAATGACCATGCTGGCACTCGGCACTATGGTTGTAGCAACCCACCATCCAAGCGGTTCCCATGTTTTGGAGATGGTCGATTCACCAGCCTCAACCACAAACGAAGTGGTTGTGATGGTCATGATGAGGAGCAGGATGGCATTGCCTTCAAGCTGCGACTTGCCCTTGAGTTTCTCAGGAGTAAAAGCGACCCTCCTTACCAAGGCAGCCACGCAGCCAATGAAAGCGATGGTATAACCAGTTTCCACCACGAGATTCCACGGGCCCCGAAGCAGTTCAGGAAGTACCTTTTGAGAGAATTGATTGCCTGTTGCTAGATCAAACATGTCTGTTGAAAGCATCAGGAAACCCCAAAACATGAGGACGTGAATGCCTCCAGCAACACGGTCCTTCAGAACTTTCTTTTGCCCAAGCCAGCCTGTGGCCACCTCCTTAATTCGGGTACCCCAATTATCGAATCGGTTTTCCGGTTTCCCTTTGAGAACTAATCGTGAGGCTTTCTGAACTTGATAGAGGAAAAACCCTCCTGATACACCGAAGAGCATGAATAAAATCACCCATCCAGGAATGGGTCCATAGTCCAAAAACAGGGGATGTTCCATGCTATTCACCGCCAAAGACATGCTCGGGCAGGTCTCCGAGAGGGAGACGCACTTTGAAACCACCGTCAAAAATCAACGAGATGACTCGTGGTTGTGAGAAGGAATATGAAGGCCGACCGCTTCTAGCGACCATGGGCCTTGACGGAGACGCTGCGACGGCGAGTGCTCCAGCGAAATGTATTCTCTTCGGAGAACATGCTGTTGTCTACGGTGAACCAGCAGTCGCAGTCGCCCTTGAACAGCGCCTCCAGGTACGCATCACTCCTGCGAAATCATGGAGTATTGACGGCAGTTCACTTATCGCAAAGCGCCACCCCCATATCCATCATCTCGTCCATGCTCTGTGGACCAACACAAGCGAACCAAAGCCACTCTCAGTTCATGTAACTGGCGATATTCCACGTGCCTCTGGACTTGGCTCAAGTGCTGCTCTCAGTGTTGCTTTGTGTGCTGCTTTGGATGCAAGTCGAATGAATTCTGAAAACTGCCTAGATAGTGATGAAATGAGCCATCTCGCCCACCTGGCTGAGGCAACTGCCCAATCTGGCCGGGCATCCCCAATGGATACATCAACCAGCACTCTGGGAGGGATTGTTGTCCTCTCCGATAAGAAAGAAGATGGATGCCAGTGGGTATTTACTCGACAACTTGACACACCAGAAGGAAGGCGTACTTGGGAGATTCATACATTGACCCCACCACAAGATGACGTTTACCTCGTATTGGGGAACACGGGTGTTCACGCACCGACTTCTCACCAAGTTGCCCTAGTCGCTGCTGCTCTAGAAGCCAATCCGGAGCGAATCAACGAGATACGAGCCATCGGGAGCATATCTCGGCGTGGATTGAAAGCACTACAAGATGGAAATTACGATGCTGTTGGTCACGCAATGAGTGAAAATCATTTGATTTTACGAAATTTAGGCGTCTCCTCGGAAGAGCTTGAAACACTAATTTCTGCAGCCTTACCTACGGCACTGGGAGCGAAACTAACCGGTTCTGGAGGCGGGGGGTGTATGGTTGCATTAACACGCCAGCCCAAGGAAACAAGTGAAGCGATTGAGCTTGCGGGCGGTCGGACGCTTATCTCACGCCTTGGAAATCCTGGCGCAACCCTCATTGCGGGACCTAAAGAGACTTTTTGGAGTGACTAAGGACCTTGTCAACACCCGTATAGAATCGTGGGGGGCCGAAATTCCTTTTATATACTAAAGGTCATTGGGGTTATATATGACCACCGATGAAGAACGCCTAACTGTCGTAAACGTAGTTGCAAGCACCCGTGTTGCTGAAGAACTTGACCTTCCTGACATCGCCATTCAACTCAACTGCGAGTACGAACCCGAACAATTTCCTGGTGTCGTTTACCGAGTTACTGAGCCAAAACTTGCAATCCTAATGTTCCGCTCCGGCCGTGCTGTCTGCACTGGTGGAAAGAACGAAGACAATATCCACACAGGTATTGACCGAATGATCAAGGACTTGCGTGCTGCTGGAATTGAAACCTGGGACCTCAAGGACGTCTCCATCGAAGTCCAGAACATGGTTGCTACCTATGCACTCCACTACCCCGAAGATTACGACGGTGTTGACAAGTTCACAGGCGAGCCACAAGCAGGAGTTCCTCGCAAACTCAACCTCAACCATTTGACCTTCCACCTGCCCTTTGACAAAGTGGAGTACGAACCAGAGCAATTCCCCGGACTCATCTACCGACTTGATGATCCTAAGGTCGTCTGCCTCATCTTCGGATCAGGTAAGATGGTGATCACCGGCGCCCGTCATAAAGACGAGATTCTTGAAGCTGTTGAAATCATCAAGGACGAACTCGCTGACCTTCTCTGAGTTGAATAACTGTTAGACGCTTCTCAAGAGAAGCGTTGATGGTCTCTTTCTCTCCTGCGTCCAGCATGGGAAGCAGTGGACGGTCCGTCTTTGTGCCCGGCTTGATGGCCGCATTGCTTCTTGCCATGTTGATTCCACTAGAGCATCCCGTGCTGGAAGAATCAACCACAGCACTGCATTCAGGCGGGTTCGACCCCGGCGTCTCTGATGTCCCAACATGGAGAATCGGTGACCGCTGGATATACTCTGGGACGTTTGACCCAACAATTCTTGTCACCGATACGGGGGTTGACGCAACCGTTGGTGAAATTCAGGGCGACACAACTTCTGAAGTAACTGCAATTTCAATGCAAAATGTCGACAACATGTCCGTTCTTGCCTATACCCTGCGCTCAAGTGCAAATTTCGATAAATCTGGTGTTTCCTTGGAAGGGTTCTCCGGAAACGTCTACATCGAATACACTCAAACCGAATACCTTCGTGTCAGTGACTTATCTTCGATCCGAAGCGACCTGGACATGTACATACGCTTCGTTCCAAGTGGAATCTCTTTCTTGGAACAAATTCTTGGAGACATTACAATCTCTACGACCTATTCTCCCGTGAACGAGAATTATGATTTTCCGTTACGAGCCAATGAACGTTGGACTACGATGACGACATCCTATGTTCAATGGTCGGGTCAGAGCGATTATATTACGCCCTTCCCGCCCCCAGTAACAGAAACCAATACGACCACATGGGTCGTATCCGATGTGGGTAGGCCAACCAATTCCTTCGGTCAATCAACCGACTACGGAGGTTGCAATGGTTCGTATGAGATGGTGTCCTATAACAGCGATGGGGATTCAGAAGGTTACCGATGGTATTGTCCTGAAGTTGGTAACTATGCATGGCTGCACACCGAGGATGACATCGGACTCACCATTGACTTCCGACTCAAGCGGTACGACCCTGTAGGTGCATCAGGAGTAGACCCTTATTCAAATCCGGGCTCAAGAGACTCGTGCCTAGAGGTCAATCCTGAGCGAAGTATTACTGCTCTTAACACACCAATGCAGGTTTGGGTCAATGCATCTTCAAGTTGTTTCACAAATCCTTCAGGAGTGAATCTTGAACTCCACCATGAACACGAAGGAATTGTCAAATCCCTGACAACCGGTGCAAATGGAAGCGCATGGACGACGATTGACATTGGAGATGCCCTTGATTCATCAGACAGCCAAACTGACTATGCAAGCCACGGCTTAGTTGCAAAATCGGGTTCTTATGTAGGGGCGAGCACCGTCACGCTGGACCAATATCTGGTAGGACTGGATGTTTTCGCTGACGCTGAAGCTGCACAAATTCTTAGAAATCGAAGCGGTGTGATTACTCCGCTTAACGCCCTATCAGGTTACAATGTCCTTCCAGGGGATGATTTGGAAATTGAAGTCTCGTTTAACAATCGGGGAATTACCGCATCAACTGCAACTGAAGCAGTCATCACCTTACCCGGCGGCCTCACCAACAAAGTACCTCTTCCAGCCCTTGACACCTATGAGGTACACAAGGTGGCTCTCAATTGGACTGTACCCATTACTGCCGACATCGGTACGCAGAGTTTGATGTGGGAAGCCGACCCTGACGGAATCAATACTGCCGATGCAAATCCTTCCAATAATCTGGCCATAATTGACCTCTTTGTTGGACGCGTTCCCACTCCCGTTGTAAACGGCTCATCAGGGCTTACCAACGAATACATCCTCGTAGACGCATCAGAAAGTTTCGATGAAGACGGAGGCAATGTATCCTGCAAATTTGTTGTTCCATATGACGATGGAACCCGTACTTGGTCGACTCAGAAGGTGGTTTCGCCAGATTGTATACTCAACTATTCGTGGATTGATGACGGCTCTTATCCAATTGAACTCACCGTTATTGATGAAGAACGAGATGAAGTCAACCTCACCGTTGTAGTTGATGTTCTCAACCGTGCACCGTTGCTAGAAGTCAGGAGTGCACGAACTGAGGCAATGGTAGAGTATCCGATTACACTCTATGCCTATGCAAACGATTCGGATTCAGAAGACGTATGGCCTGGCGTGGTTGATATCTATTGGCCAGGTGCAAACTGTAAGGAAGGATACTATACACGAATCTGTACGACCACATCAAACAAAGAAGGTTGGACTACGTTCACGGCTGTGGGTTTGGATGACGACAGCACTATGGCTACGGCGATGATCGACATTCGCTTTACCAACATCAAGCCACATAGCGTGAACATACAACTGGTAGACCAGAACGGGCCGATTCTCATGGATGCCCAAAATACGTGGCACGTTACCGAAGACCAACCGGTTCTTGTAAAAGGGCAAGCACAAGACTCAATTGACGACATTGATGGACTCACTCACACATGGTGGCCCGATGATGGCCAACCCTCACTCATACGCACATTTGACGGACGCACATCAGAATTTGACATGATCTGGTACGACGCAGGATTGCACAAAATGCGGCTTGAGATTACCGACTCCGAAGGTGAATCAAGTGGTGTTGAAGAACGGTGGATTAGTGTGGCGAATATAGCGCCGACCATAGAACCTCTGAACCAGATTTTACCCATTGCTGAAGGCCAAAGTATCAGCGTCTCAGGAAGTTCTTCCGATTCAATTTCCGACCAAGAAACACTGATTCGTTGTTGGGACATTGACCCGAGCATGGACTCCAATGATATCGGCAGCGCTGACGACGATTGCGACGTCATTGGTGATAATCTCACCATTTCTTGGAACCGAAGTGGAACGCATAAGTTGGTGTACCACGTGACTGATAACGATGGAGCGCATACGAGTGAAGTTCTAACTGTTGAGGTATTGAATACACCACCTCTCATTCGTACCGCAACCTTTGCCTGTGTAGCCTATGAACCGTGTACACTTGATGCCCAATCAACCATTGATGCCCTCAATGATTTGGAAGGATTAACCATCGTCTGGGACATCGATATTGAATTTGATAGTAATGAAGATGGTATTCCGGACAATGACGCTGACGTCATCGGTAAGACCGTCACCTACACCTTCCGTAAAGCAGGAAGTCAATCCATCAAAGTGATGGCCTGGGATGAAGATCCACAACGACCAGGAACCAAAGTCATCACGTTCGCAGTAGCTCCAGCTGACCGCACTGCATTGGAAAATATCGGTGCTTCGTTGGCTGGCGAAGAAGCAAATCCCCTGATGCAAGGAGGATTGCTTGTGTTGCTCCTTGGTCTTTTGTTGATGTTCTCACGACGGAAATCAAAATCCAAGGAGGAAGACATGTGGGGCGATGTTTCTCAGAGCCTGATGGTTGAGGATAGTGAGTCTCGCGAGGATGCACTTGCTGAAAAGCGTCCAAATTCCCCCCCACCAGAATATCTATTCCAAGTAGCCCTAGAAAATGCGCCGAAGACCATTGGAGTGCACACCTCTTCTGATGTTGAAGGAAACGGGCCTCCAATACCAGATACTGGACTACCAGAAGGGTGGACTGCCGAACAATGGTCTTACTACGGCCAACAGTGGCTGGAATCACATAACCCGTGAAGCGGCCGGGGACACTTCCTAAAGTATGAGAACACCCACGACGATGTATGAACCGAGATACATGGAAGGCAGTCTTCGTCGCCGTTTTGTTTCTTCTCACTCCGATGCTAAACCAGGTCGGCCCTGCAACCATCCTCTCTGAAGATAACACTCCCGATAACAGTTCGACTGGAAACCTCTCCTTAGTTGATGTCCCCAACTACAGAATTGGTGATAAGTGGGTGTATGAGACGAAATTTGACGTCGCACAACTGATCGCCCAAGCCAATGTCTCTGCATCCCTCAACACACTGACAGGAGATACGGTCAACACGGTCACTGACATCCTCTATGAAACCGACGAAAACGGCAAGTCTGTACTGGTGTACGAAATCACCATTGACGGCTCGTTTAGTTCCGGTAGTAATGGGGCGACTCTTGAAGGAACGAGTGGACGGTTGGAAATTGATTACGATGGAACCGACATCATCCGAGCAAGAGACCTGGCGACGAGGGAATCCAATTTCAATTTGGATGTTACATTTGCTCCTTTTAACCTCGGGTTTTTGAGCTTCACATTGGCTGATATCAACTTTGATAACAGTTATACGCCAGCCAAAGAAACCCATGATTTCCCACTTCGAAACGGCGACCAGTGGTACATGCCCTTCCGCGCAGACACAGTGGTAACAGGCACGTCTGATTATTTTGACCCGTCGGAATTTGATGGAGGTGGACCCGAAAACTATTCATGGCAGGTCATCAAGAACGAAGCCCCCAGTGAAGATGGAGACACACCGCAATATTTGGGCTGCGACAATTCCTACAAAATCTCAGAATGGAATGAATCGGGAGTCAATACCGGATTCAACTGGTACTGCCCTGATGCCCGAGGAAGCGCCTGGAACCGAATCATCAATCCAGCTGGATTTACCATTGATTGGATTTTGAAAACGTACAACCCAAGTGATTCAAACAGTGTCATTCCAGCCTCTTCGCCGGGCGGGCGAAACACCAACCTCAATGTAGCAACGGCCTACTCTGCAACCCTTCCGGACTCCACTGAAACCATTACCGTTGATTACAACGTTGCAGGCTCACCACCGAATCCGATAGCGAATACGAACCTGCAATTGCGATATGAAATCGCTGAAACGATCCTTAACCCAACGACTGACCAGAATGGAGTAGCCCAAATCTCTCTAAATGTATCCAATAAAACCGATATGACGCCAAGTAGTGACGACCATACTAGCAACGGAGTTGTTGTTTACGACCCGGCTGCAAAAGTCGTCGGAGCCGCTACTGTTGTACAAGACCTCAGCGTTGTAGGAATTGACCTCATTGCTCAATCTTCATCGGTCATCGTAGAACGTACGCGAAACGGCGTAACCTCAACCCTTGGAGCATCGATTGGATACAATGCTCTTCCCGGAGACATGATGATGTTTTCATTACCCGCTCAAAATCGAGGTGTGCTCACCTCCCCAACAACCTACATGGAAATTGAGACACCTGATGGAGTAACATACCGAGAACCATTAACAGCCATTGGACCGTATTCAGAAGAGCGAGTCATCGTCAACTGGGCAGTCCCTGAGGAACTAGCAGTGGGAGTTAAGAATCTCAAATTCACTGTTGACCCAGACATGAACATAACGGCCGATACCAACAAGACGAACAATGATGCAACCATTGGAATTTTCATTGGTCGCGCCCCAACCGCTCTTCTTGAGGCAAGTGAGGGAAATTACACCTTTGAAAACGTCACCATCAACGCCACAGGTAGTTACGATGAAGATGGAGGCAAAGTGGATTGTGTCTTTGAGATCGAGTCTCGTGTTGGACTCATTGATGTTATTGAAGCACCAGATTGCATCACTCATTGGAACTGGTCGAACAGTGGCACATGGTCTGTTACGGTCATCGTCACCGACGGAGAATTGGACATTGATGAACTTCAGATTGATGTTGTCGTATTAAACCGTGCACCTAAATTCAACCTTTCCCATGATGCGACTGTTCCAGTGGAACAATCTCTTACCATTAGCGCAATTGACATCCAAGATATTGATACATCATCCCCAACCGGGCAGCAGGTGACCATTTCATGGCCGGGATTGGAATGTACTGAAGGGTTGACTCAGCCCACATGCACGTTCATTCCCACAAGTGAAGGACCCATGAATATTACAGCCATTGCAACTGATGATGATGGCGCTACAACAACGGTCACTAGCCTATTGGATGTGTTGAACATCCCCCCAACAATTGGCTTCCCTGAATTATGGACCGGTGGAGAACAACTGTTGCAGGACGCAAATGGTACTTGGCACCTCGACGAAGACGAAATCGCCTTGCTCCGAGTCGTAGCCGACGATACGAGTAATGACCAAGGCACGCTCATTGTAGAGTGGCTCCCCTCTCTTGCCGATGAAAACTGGACCATCACCAGCATTGGAATCTCCTCGTCTGAGGCCGTTGCATGGACAACATCCGGAATTCATACGTTGAACGTCCGAGCTATTGACAGCGACGGAGCAACATCGGCAACTCAAACTGGCGAGGTCCTGATTTACAACGTCGCTCCCAGCGTCACAGGATTGCCGGGAAATACTCCAGTGTTTGAAGAGGATAACCTCTCTTTAGAAGTCGTTGCGAGTGATACGGCCTCTGACATTGACACGTTGGAGATTTGCTGGGACTTTGACGCCATGGCTGACTTGGATAATGACGGAACTAAAGATAACGATTGTGAACTTACGGGAGCATCAATTTCCAAGTCATGGTCAACAACAGGTGTCCGTTGGATCACTGTCACTGTCACAGATAACGATGGAGCTACAGCAACTCAATCGATGAATGTCAGCGTACTCAATCTGCCACCAACAGCAGTCATCATCCTCGGCTCCATTGCTGACAACCTCATGGAAGGAGATAACCTGACCTTGGACGGAACTCAATCTATTGAGACCGCAGGTGATAAAACGACTCTCATTTACCAGTGGGATGCTTCTTTCCTAGACACTGATTTGGATGGTAGTAAGGTTGGAGACGTTGACCACCTAGGTGGAACATGGACCATCGAAGACCTCCCTGCGGGAACGTGGACCGTCAAACTGACCGTAACGGACGATGATGGTGAGTTCCAGACAACTGAACTTTCATTCGTGGTATCACAAGCCCCTTCCGAAGGGTTGTTTGAGAGTATTTCAGACACAGTAGGGACGACAATGACATATGTCATATTCATATTGGGAATCGTGATTGTCGGACTTTTTGCTTTCCTGTTGTTTACAAGAAAGCGACCCAGTGACGATCTCAAGGGATTCTCAGCCTTTGAACAACCGTTCGAAACAGCGCCTGTCGCTGCAGCCCCGGTAGAAGCCGCACCGCAGCCAACTTCGTACGCACCGCAGCCCGCTGCTGCTGTTGCAGAGCCAATCTATCAAGCTCCAGAACCGGTCAACACCGGCCCTCCAATTCCAGCAACCGGACTTCCCGAAGGATGGACAATGGAGCAGTGGAGTTACTACGGAGAACAATGGCTGGCAGCAAATACTGCACCAGCACCGGTTCAACAACCCATAGTTTCTAACCCTGCACCAGCACCTGCTTCAACAGAGTTACAATCGTTGTTGGACGATCTCGACTTCTGAGGAAATAGTATGGCGAACCTGTGGCAATTCTTTGGATTACCTGACCCCGAAGGGAGTACAAGCCGAGAGGCCACTCCAACGGCGTCCCTTACACCGGCTCCAACCCCTGTTCATGTTGAACAAACCACGCTTGAATCGGCTGAACCAGCTCCTGTGTTGGCCAGTAACAACCAAACCACTCTACAGCCAACTCTTGAACGGCTTCAGCCTCCATTGAACTGGACTGGTCCCGTGACACCCGACGGAGAACCGTTCCATGACCTTGGAGTTCATACTGGCCGCCCACAAGCACTTCCATCTAAGGCCCTGAGATATGTCGCACCAGATGCCATGAAACGCATTCATACCCAGCAAATACTCCAACGAGTCCTTCAAGGCGATACGGTCATCGTGGACTTACGCCCCTTGGTCCATATGGATAGCCATCAAATGGCCTGCAGAAGAGAATTGAAGCACATGGGAGATGAGGCTGGAGTCAACATCTTCTCCCTTGACCAAGAAGATAAGTTACTCATGATACCTGGAATCAATGTTGTTGTTGACATGGAAAGGCATGAGCTTGGGCTTACGCCGTTGATGTGAAATCAACTTATACTGGACAGTTGTTCAAGCATATCCATTGCCGATTGGGCAAGCCCTAACACCACCGCTTCGCTACCGTCTACTAAACGAGCATGTTCACCCATCGCCCCGTGAAGATCGTATCCTCCTGCCTTTCCTTTCCATGAGTTTGACTGAATCAAATCCATCAAAACCTCATCACTGAAGTTTGGAAATTCAACAAGGGCGAACTCACAGAAAAACGTCCACTTCCCCATGAAATGAATCCCAGTAGCGCTCCACACCTGGTGACGGCGCCCGGAGAGTCGGTGAAGCATCATAGCGGCTTCCGCTGCGTCACTTGGCTTCCCCATGCTCAGCGAATGATCGTCAGGGTCACTGATCATGGTATCTGAGACGATGGTCACCTGAGCGCCAGTGAAATCGGATATCGCTTCGGCTTTTCGTTTGCATATCGTCAATACCTGATGGTCAACACTACCGGTCGGTGGAGTTTCATCAACACCGGGCACTCCGAACTGATGAATCTCCGGGAATAACTGCTCCAACATCACCTTTCGGCGCTCTGAATTCGATGCCAACCAAACCTTCACACTTTGTCCAAGGAGCGGTGCACTTTGGAAGTTGCGATTCATGAATCTCAAGGGAGAGGTTGAAGAATTGGAAGGTGTACCGCCGCGTGAGTGAGCCATATGAGTGCAATGGAACGAATCCCAACACATATCGAAGGTCTGGACGAAAAAATGCAAGGCGGCATCCCACAGGGGCACATTTGCATCGTCGCAGGCGCATCGGGTGCAATGAAATCCAGCCTAACGTTTTCCATGCTTTACAACGCTGTTCTCTACGGTGAAACAAGTGGAATCTATGTGACACTTGAACAAGGGAAAGAATCGCTACGATCTCACATGGCAAACATGGGAATGAACGTGGATGACCCCCGTGTTCGAAATCGAATCGCAATTATTGACCTCGCTGACCTTCGCGTCAAACTTGACGAACAAGGAATGAGCAACCGTGTTGATTGGATGGGCCAGCTTATCAAGCAACTGACCTCGTACCGAGAATCAATTGGATTTGAACTTCTTGTTTTCGACTCCCTTGGAGCCTTTTTCACCCTAACCAAAATGGAAAACCCACGTGATGAAATCTTCCGCCTCTTTGAAGCAACTCGTCGTTTAGGACTGACCTCATTCTTCATCTGTGAAATGACTGGAGAAGATCACAAGCAATTTGGTGAATACGGAGTAGAAGATTATCTTTCAGATGGAGTAGTCCACTTGGTCATGGAGCGTCATGGAGACGATGTCACGCGGAAAATTGGAGTTGTCAAAATGCGTCACACCAACCACTTGCTGGGTTACAAACCGTTCAACTGGAAAGAAGAGGAACAGCGATTCACAATCTTGTGAAGTTCATTCAACAGTAACCGACTTGGCCAGGTTTCTAGGTCGGTCAACATCCCTGCCAAGACGTACAGCGGTTCTGTATGCCATTAATTGAAGAGGAAGTACCGTAAGTAGCGGGGTCAACCAAGGGTGAATCTTTGGTATTGCGATCGAAATATCGCCTTCCTCAGCAATTGCGTCGCCTTTTTCATGAATCAGGATTATCTTTGCACCTCGTGCCTTGCATTCATGGATTGCAAGCAAGGTTTTTTCCTTCAAATGGTCGCTTGGAGCGACAACAACAACCGGACTTCCGTCTTCAAGGAGAGCCATTGGTCCATGTTTCATTTCACCCGCAGGATATGCAAGGCATGGAATATAGGCAAGCTCCATCAGTTTCAATGCACCTTCTTTGGCCACTGGAGCCGAGAGGCCACGGCCCAAGTACAACACGGACTTTGCATTAGCGAGAAGGTCTACGGCCTCATCAATTGGGCCGACATCTTCGAAATAGGCTTCCATAAGATGCGGGGCCTGCTGAAGTTGTTGAATCAATTCACGACCTTGTTCTTTGGACATGTTGCGGCTGCGTCCAAGTTGCATAGCAAATATGGTCAATGCGCCAACCATATTTGTGAAGGCCTTTGTTGAGGCTACAGATTGTTCTGGCCCTGAATGAATGTAAACGCCTTGACCGCACAGGCGAGCAATTGTCGAACCTACGACATTGACTACCCCAAAGACCTGACCTCCCTTCAATTGAACCTCTTTGATTGCGGAAATCGTATCTGCCGTCTCTCCTGATTGAGTAACGGCTAGATAAATCGCTTTTGTATTGATGATAGGATCGTTATTCCTGTATTCGCTTGCGATGTGAGTTACGGCTGGGATACGAGCCATTTTCTCTATGAGCATTTGGCCGATCTCAGCAGCAAAGGCAGCGGTTCCACATCCAAGCAAGCGGACGTGAGGTGCTTGGACAAGAGTTGAGTGAGCCAAACGCATCCCACCCAGCCTTCCAGTACCCATCTCTCGGTCGACCCTGCCTGTAATGCAATGCCGGAGCGCATCGGGCTGTTCGTAAATCTCCTTGTACATGTAATGAGGAGCATCGCCAAGCTCTGATTCAGCCCATGAATCTTCAAGTGTCTGAACATTCGCTTGAATGGAACGACCCTGTTTTGAAGCGACTTTGATAGAATCTCTTGTGATAGTTGCCATGTCTCCATCCTCAAGGTAAACTACATGTTGAGTGTGCGAGGTCAGTGGATGAGGGTCACTAGAAACAAACATCTCACCGTTTCCCTGGCCGATGATGAGAGGGGACCCATTACGTGCACAGACCAAGAAATCATGGTCATGGAACATGACACAAATACCCCAAGTGCCTCGGACTCGCTTGAGCATTTTCCGGACTGAATCTTGGGGGGATGCGCCGGCTTCCAATTCAAGCCCGATCATATGGGCAAGAACCTCTGAATCCGTTTCGCTTTGGAGCTCAATTCCCTTGGCAATAAGTTTCGCTCGTAGCGGACGATAATTTTCAATGATGCCGTTGTGTACGAGGAGAACCTTACCATCATAGGATGCATGCGGATGTGTGTTTTCTTGAGTCACACCACCGTGAGTTGCCCAGCGTGTGTGAGCAATGCCCATCGTTGCATTTGCTACATCGGGCAATACCTGTTTCAAATTAACGACCTTTCCAACGGTCTTGTGAACGCTGATGGATTCTCCATCGTGGAGCCCCACTCCAGTAGAATCGTACCCGCGATACTCTAAGCGCCTCAATCCCTCAACCAAGATAGGTAGAGAACGTTGATGGCCAATATATCCAAAGATGCCGCACATTGATATTCCTCATAGGTCAAATGCGGTCGAGCAAATCGGACACTTAATTCGCTTCAACGTCAAATCTTTGACGGTAAACGCCGCATTACATTCTGGACATTGTGCATCCCGCTTTATTTCAGGTAGGGGCATAATACCAGGAAGGGGGAGTTCACCGGGCAAGGGCATCGGTGGAAGTTGACCTGCAAGCGGTAGTTCGCCAGGTAAGGGCAACGGTGGTAGTTGACCTGGAAGAGGTAATTCGCCTGGCAATGGCAACGGTGGAAGTTGGCCTGGAAGAGGCATGGTTGCAACCATTTCGCTCACTTCTCGCTGTTGCTTCCTCACCATGCGGCGTTGGAGACGAGCATTCCCTTCACCGTCTTGCACTTTACGTTCCAATTCTTGAGAGAGCGTTGGGTCTTCAATGACGAGTTCATCTTCCATGACCACACTCATTGAATTGCTTGCAACAAGAACTGAATCATCCCCATCTACCGATAGGAGGGGCCCATCATCTTGTTCAGGCTGAATCATAATCTCAATGCCGTCTTGATAACCATCCGACACAAGTATGCCATCGTCATCTCTTGAATGAGAGCGTCTCACGGCAACAATAACTCCAACCAGGAAGAGGCTAATGGTGAGGATTGCCCCTGCTAGAATGAGCCGTTTTGTTGCATCCGTTCCAGGAAGTGGCCCAAGAAGTAAATCGAGTATTGAACTTGATTTAATCGAATCCTGATTCCCAGCAAGAGACGCTTGCTTGTGGAGTGCGAACACTCCGTTTGTGGAACTCGAACACACAAGCGTGTCCTCCTCCATGGAACTTATGCCGAACAGAATACCGTCGATGAGCAGATTCGATAGGCCCTTTACGGCTTGTCCGTCTTTATCAGCCATGAGACCCCAACGTACAACTGGACCTAAATAATTGATTTCGTCATGGTAAAGGTACACCCCTTCAGAGCGCACTTGAAGATGAATTGATGTTGCACCAGGTGAGAGAAGGTGGTTGGGTTCACTGATCGACCATACCGAATCAGTCACTGCAGTGACTACTGTGGTTGTTCTCCCCATGCCCTCAATCCATGCCCCAACCAATCTGTCTTCTCCATCAACGACAATGACTTCTAACGCAGCCTCCCCCACATTGTCCCCGACGGAAGATTGGAACGTCCACGAAGATTCTGTAAATTCGCCATGGGTATACATCAATCCGGCTCGTTTTATGCCGGTGACATCCTCTCTGTATTCATGGTAAAGAATGTGAAGGTATTCGTTACCTAAAGCCACGCCAAGTGAACTTGAATCAGCATTACTGATGTCCACATTAGCAAGAACCGTAACTGCGTTACCCCATGAAGGTCCTCGGTCTGGAGTAGATGATGAGATTACAAAAATCGATGTAATGTCCTGCCATGAACCACCTGTTGAAAGGTCACGATGATATCCTGCGAGAACCATCGCCCCATCATATTCATCAAACGTAAAGCCATGGTAGGTACCTTCTGTGAGTTTCAATGGTTGCATGTGGTAGTGCTTAGCAGTTGTTTTTCCAGCCGCAGATATTGACGTCATGGCAATATCTGTCAGAGTGTAACCTTCTGCATTGATGCTACGACGACTCCATGCCGCCTGGACCAAACCATCTTCCCGTTGGTAAACGGCTAACTCTCCACCCCAATCGTTTTCCAGCAGAATATCGCCAGGCATTGCAAGGGATGAAGAGATTGTACGGACATGAAGTTCTCCGTCCCGAGTTGTAAAGAGCAATCCTCCGTCAGGGAGTCCCACGAATTCAAGTGGTGTTTCTTTTGTAGCTAATGAAAGCGTAGATTTCGACCCCAAATTGAAGTAGCCAACCGTGACGTTGAAAAACAGTTTACTATGCTCAAATTCAACTCCTGAACCCGTGAGGGTTGCTCGGTATGAAACCACTCCTGGCTCGGAGACCATATCGGCAAATCGGGCAATGATATTTCCGGAACCTGTCTCCGAACCCGGTACAAGGTTCAAGGTCACATCATCAGTAAAGTCACCATAGAATCCGGTTTCATAATCTTGCTTCGCAAGACTTACTTTGAGGTTGGTTGCTTGTGTTTCGCCAAGGTTATCCACTCTGATATTGATCTCAAAAGGAGCATCAGGGGTAGGAATTACCGGTTTTAACCGCGCTGAACCAGGTAAAAAGCGAAGCATAGGTTCAACCGGTCGTTCATCGACTTGGAAGGGAAACGTGTAGGTGTTGTCTTCGGGTTTGGGATCGTTCTGTGCATCGGATGGGTCAATTAAGACACTGACATCATGGGAGCCCGCTTCAGTTGCCCACCAATACAGGGTGGCCTGAGCCGATTCCCCTTTGGCAAGGCTGGTGATGTAACCATCAGAAGGGTATGTGGCCGAGTCTTCTCCTGGTCCATCCAATCGGACATAAATGTCGTTTGCATCCAAATCTCCGCTGTTGCGGATTTCGAAACGAATTTCAAGAATTGAACCTTGCAAAGCAGAATTCACCTGAAGGCCATCGTCAAAAATCTCTACTGCTCCCGTGAAGGAGAAGTCCGGGGATGGAGGGATATTATCTACAATATACGAACGCATGGAGATGTTGCTTTTGAGACCAGAGGCATTGAGTCCACGGATCTTAATGTCCACTTGTCCATCATCAGAAGCGGTTGAGTCCCAATTGAAGTACCAGTTTACGCTTTTTCCATCTTCATTGGCGACATCAGTTCCAAATGTCCAATCACCACGATCAATTTTGAACTCAATGCGCTCTGCCTCAGTTCCTTCAACCATGCCTGTAAATTCAACAAGTCCGGATAATTTCGTCCCTAATGCAGGGCCTGTGAAATTGATACCCATGTCAACAATCGTATTCACATCTACCACATCTCCTCCACATTCATCGGCACCCAAAACAAAGTCAAGGGCGCAAGCAGCATCAACAAGTCCAAAGCCCCACTTGTCATTCCAACGGTCTGAAACAGATGGCTCAGATGCAATTGGTTCACCGGACTCACTCCTTGACTCGGATGAATTTCGTAGAATGTCTTTAATTTTCTCGGGGGTGAGATCTTCATCTGCTTGGATCATTGCTGCAACGATTCCGGAAACCACTGGCGTAGCCATACTGGTTCCGCTCTTTGAGTCATATTCGTTAGCTGCAAGTGGCCTTTCAGGTTGGCCGGGAATACTCGCCCCTACTGCTGCTGTGGCCGAAATAATATTGCTGCCAAAGGCCGTGACGTCAGGTTTTAATTCATCCCAATCATCATCGTCTCCATCATCCAAACGAGGACCATAATTACTGTAATCTGCGAGTTCATCATCCGTTCTGTTGACTGTATTCCGGTCATCTACGGAACCTATTGAAATCGCCCCATCAGCACTGGCTGGAGATGGTACCCGTTGATTTCCGTCATTCCCCATGGCTACGATGCATGCGATTCCGTTCGTAGTTGCAGTATTAACGAGACGAGCCTCAGCCCCTGAGCCATTATCACCGTCGTCGTCAGGATTCAAAGGAGACGATACGGAGCCAAAGGACATTGATGCTACATCGATTCCTCGGGATTCATTGATGCCCCAGTCTGTGTCTTTGTTATTGATCATCCACTGCATTCCGCTAATGGATGCTTGTGAGTTTGTGCCTCCGGAATCAGTAAGGACCTTGATATCAACAAGATAGGCTCCCATTCCGGTTCCGGTATGCTCGCGATTTGAACCCCCTGTCCCAATCGCTGTTGCTGCGACGTGAGTGCCGTGGCCTTGCCCGTCATCTGGGTCATCCGTCCCATCGGTGTTTGAACTTGCAGATGTCGCATCGAATCCAGCGACCCATTTTTGATCATCATAACTGGTGGCATCAGCATCAGGTTCATCACTCAAATCATCAAAATCGTTGAGAGCACGGTGTTCGTTATCTACGCCGGTATCCAAGACCGCCACAACGACTCCCTCGCCGTTATAGCCACGCGTATATGTCGAGTTGGTATAGGTGTCCGAAGGCATCGACTTTGCTGCCTTGGATGCCACTCCATTGAAGGGGACCATCACGTTTTGCATTTCGATGACGACAACCCCTTCAAGATGATAGATATCCATGAGTGCACTCACAGGAACCTTGTCCAGAACCACCGCGTCGAGGGAATCCAAGACCTGATACCAAGCACCTTGGTCTTCTCCGACCCAGCCATGACTCTCTAGAACTTGTTCTAAATCCTCAAGTTCCTCGGCTTGTGGCCTCCATGCATAATCAACGACAATGGCCACAGTCTTTCTCCCATCATCACCGATGATGGACGTTGGAGAGATGGACTCTTGACCGCTAATGACACGCTGTAGACGGTCGTCCATTCCGTTCCAATCCAAATCGGGACCGTAGGCAAGCCACCACATCGAGTCTTCTGATGATGCACGGTCACCTCGGTCAATCATGCGAGTTGGACGCAAGCAAAGTTCTTCGTCGCACATCAATGGAGGAAGGGAATCAATCAATATCGGGTCCGTAAAACCAAGCTCTTCATCCACCGTAGTTTCTTGAGCAAGGGCCATCCCGCTAACATCAGCAATCAAGACGATGAGCGCAAACAAATATGCGGCTCTGCGGTGCGAATTTGTTGCCGAAGATGTTCTCTCCATTCGCCTCACTATTTCTTGCATAACAACCCCCCCTTTGAGTCTATCCACTTTTGGGGCTTTGATGTTGTGGTATCAAGCCACCGGAACGGTAGTCCAAAAAGGGACGAAATCTAACATTCAGGAGGAAGGCCATTCAAAATGTGAACTTGATGTTGAACATTGCAATCGGGGGCCTGATTGTCGTTCTACTAATCCGAGCGGCCCCTTGCATGTTGGACATGAACCCGCATCAGCAATGTGCTCCATCCAAGCCATCCGTGTTTCGGGTTCATCTCCCGCCTGAAGTAAATTCTTGAAAGGCTCCCGCAGGTGTTTTGGAATGCCGATTCCTCGTTCAGTCCACGGGTCTGTGAGATTGTCAAGAGAGACCATAGTGGATTTCATTTTACGAAGCCGAGCCGAAACTGCATCTTGCCCGCTTGGACCCCCGTCAATCACACCAAGTTCAACTGGACCTCCTCGGGCAATCAACGGCAAACAGGCATAAGCGGCAACAAAGCCGCCAATGTGTGCCATGTGTGCAATGCCGCTGGATTGCCCTGAATTCATTGTTGAAAGTGCGCGGATGAGTTCCATTCCAAAGTATAGTAATGCGATAAAAACAACGGGCCAAGGCCGAATCAAAAGGAGAGGGAATGGAATCTCATCCTTTGGCCAACCTGAAAGGTAAGCCCCTAGGAGGCCAAAGGCGGCCCCTGATGCACCGAGTGCCATGGTGGTTGAACCTGCATTAAACACCGTCCAGCACAGCGAGCCTCCGAGGAGGCCAACGAGGTAAACACAGGCAAATCGGCCTCTTCCTAGACGTTGCTCGAGAGGAACTCCAACCAAAGCAAGAATAATGACATTGCCGAGAACGTGTGTGAGGTCGCCTTGGCTATGAAGAAATCCTGCGGAAACTAAAGTGTGCCAGAAGTTTGGAGTTCCGGTTGTTCGTGCAGGAACGAGTACAAAATCAGACCAGACCCAAAAATAAACCACCTCCCATGAAGCGAGTAGAGACCATAATACCTGAACCACCGAACCAAGGAGAACGCTCACTGTGATTCCCATCGCCAACGAAGTATCCGTCCTAAACGCATATATGATCGGAATCGTAATTACCAACATCCACAAAACCAAAACGGATAACTCCGCAGGGCTGAAGATGCTCACGGCAAAGGCCATGTCTACCCCTTGAGGTGGTCCTCTTTGGAGTTGATGCATGATTCTAAGCGAATAGGAGGGTTCATCCTTAACACCCAAGTGCAAGAACCATGGCGAAGACCCTCCTTGAAGCGGTCGGTATCGAAGTTCGTCGGGGCATGGGTGTTGTTTTATCCAATCACCATCTTAAGTTGAACCAGGGCGATATCATGGTCTTGGAAGGGCCAAACGGCTCAGGTAAATCTACCCTCATCGAGGCTGTAGCGAGACTTCTCCCTCTTGAAAAGGGGTACATTTCTCACGGTGAAAGTCTCGTCGTCGACCATGAGGGTCGTCGGAAAACCTCGGCATTAAATGTCACACTTGTCCTTCAAAAAAACGGTTTGCTCGGTTGTGAGCGGGTTCAAGAACACCTCGATATCGCCATGGGGATGACTGGCTCCAAAATTGACTCCACGCACTTCCTTGAGGCCTTTTCCCTCACCCATCGTGCAAACGATAATGTCTCCAACTTATCCCAAGGTCAGGCGAGAAAGGTCGCTGTTCTTTCAGCACTCCTACCTGCTTTTGCAAGTGCCGAACCCTGTCTTATCCTCATGGATGAACCCGATTCAGGACTGGACGACGACTCTATGGACGCCTTGTGCGAATGGATCGCTGAGTTACATCATCTTGGACATGGTCTCCTCATCAGTACGCATGATGAACGCATCAAATCCTTGGCCACGGTCCGTCATCATCTCCCTGATGGAACCACCTCTACCGTTCAAGTGGAGAACCATCAAATCAAAACCTCTCCCAAACGACCACAGCCCCAGCAATCACAAACCTCACCCGGTCAATTCGGCTGGAACATGCAATGGCGAACTCTAGCCTGGTTGAACCAAAATGCAATGGCGGCTTTGCTGACTCTGGGAATTCTTCTTTCCTTGGGGGAACTAAGCGGCAACCTCACCGAAATGCAGCAACTTGGTTTTATTTTGGCCCCTGCCTTAGCCGCTGGATTGTGTGGTGATGCTATGGTTGCCATGTGCCGGGAGGAGCGAGCTGCATCCTGGTGGTACTGTGTTAGTTCTGGAACTCCTCACTCGGGAATGTTGCCTTTCATCCTTGGCGGGAGTATTACCCTCCTGTCAAGTATTGCCCACATAGGCAGCATTGAACTGGATACAATGGTGATTGGGGCCATATTGACGGGATGTGTCGCTCACCTGCTCCGATTCGCCCAACTAAGTACAGAACGCCTTGCTCGCCCCCAGGCAGTATTCATTGGTTTGCTCACCCCTGTTCTCATTTTGCCATATGCATTGTTATTGGACCTGTTGACCCGTTAACACAACCACCTTCAAGAAGGGCGGCCATTCCCGTTATATCATGAAGATGAAGGTAGGAGAGGTTCTCCTTCTCTTCGGGTACCTCGGCATTGCTACAACTATGATGCTTGCCTTTTTATGGGCTCCAAGCGTTTCTATCAAGGCCTTTGAGTCACCTGCCGCACAGCGGATTTTTTACTGGCACGTCCCATCAGCATGGGCTGCATTTATCGCCTTTGGTGCCCTCTTTGTGGGTTCACTGGGATGGATGTTCAAACGGTCAGAATTGATGTGGAGGATTCACATCGCAGGAAGCGAAGCTGGATTAGCCACCGGCCTGATGACCGTATGGTCAGGTTGCGTTTGGGGGGCGGCAGAATGGGGAACTCCTTGGGATTGGAGTGACGTACGACTGAACACCTTTGGGCTGCTTACACTTCTCGCCATCTATCTTGTGTTAGGAAGAAGCAGTCAACCCGATGGCGTTGAAACTAGAGACACATTTGCTGCATTCGGACTCTATGGATTCATCTTAGTACCGTTCACTTATGTTGCCACTCGAATATGGTCCATCCGACACCCTGGACCTGTGATCGGAACTGATGATGGAGGTTCACTCAATGCCGACATGGGCCTCATCTTGCTGTTTGGAACCCTTTCATTCACCCTACTCATCTTCGGCCATATGCTCACCTCAATGCGAATAACTTCGTTTGAACAACGTATTGAAGCACTTCAAATACAATTGGATGGAGGAAAATAATATGGAAGGAATGACCTATCTCGCAGTCGCATATTTCGGAATGATTATCGCGGTAGGTTTGTGGACTTACACCGTAGTTCAACGCAGCCGTCATCTCTCTGAACGTATGGACGCACTTGAAGCAGCAGTCAAAGCAGCATCCGAAGAAGTTGTTGAGGACTGAAATTTAATGCCTCGGCTAAAATTTGGGCCACAATTTGAAAGGGCAAAGGGCAAACCGAGGAACGAGGGAGAGAGATGACCAGTCGACTTGGAGGTGAATTTTGTTTGGTCTGTGGGGCAGAACCGCCCCTATTTGGTGACCGGATGTGTGAACCATGTCTGCGGGCGCGAACCCAACTTGCAAAAGTCCCACAGAACATACCCTGGGTCCGATGCGCACGATGTGGCATTGTAGAAATCCAAGGTAAATGGGAGAACATCACCGACGATGAAGTATGGAATGAACTCCTTCAGCGCCATTTGAAAATCCACCCCGAGGCTGAGGACATTAACCTTGGAATGGAAACAGTAACGGTTTCTGACCGGCATACGCTCTTGCACGTTCAGGTTGAAGGGTCTATTGATAATTTAATTTTCAAAGAAGAGCACACCATGCGGGCTCGTATGGCCAACGGCGTTTGTCTCACCTGTACCCGTAGGGCTGGGAATTACTTCGAAGCGACCGTACAACTTCGCTCAAGTGGTCGACGACTCACGGACAAAGAGCTTACAAGTTTGCGAGGGACTTTGGATGATGTTTTGGAAAGACTTTCAGATGACCCAATGTTCTTCATCACAAGCGAAGGACCCGTTACCGGAGGATTCGATGTTGTTCTCGGCAGCAAAGGCCTAGCAAGGACATGGGGCAGGCACATGGTTACCGAATACGGAGGAATGATTGTTGAAACTAATTCTACTGTGGGTCGAAAGGACGGAGTAGACGTAACTCGATTGACACTACTCTACCGGAAGCCCGGATATGAAATCGGAGACGTTGTCATTTGGCGTGACAAGATGTGGAGACCTTCGTCGTGGACAAAAGAGGGGGCACTCATGGAACGTGTAGACCGACAGGAACGCACAGGAGCATCTTGGAGAGACCTCGAAAGCGCTCGTGTCGTTGCACAACGTCATGAATTCATTACCGTTGAGTTCATCAATGAAGATGCGTCAGTTGGAGAATTCTTGGACCCTGTAGCTTGGACCATGCAATCCGTACGGCTTCCGTTTGACCACACGCCTGGAAGAAAAGGCATTCTTATCCGACTTGATGGAGAGTGGCTAGCCCTTCACCACATGGGACTAGACGCAGCGCAACTAGAGGCAGATGGCGGGGGCAAAACAGATGGATGAGCATCCCACCCAAGAAAAGAACTTGGTTGACCTTGCAGAGCAACTTGATGTAGGTAATATGTGTGGTTACCTTCAGTCATTCGTGGACGACCTCCGAGGTGGATTTACAGCAGTGAATAACGAGCAATTTGAGTGGCTAGACGAACTCCGTCCGGTCCCATGGACCGGCGTTTTATGCCTCGGGATGGGTGGAAGTGCAGCCGGAGGTGAATTCCTCTCGACCCTTGCCTCCCACCACGGAAACCGCCCGATAATTGTTCAACGTGACTACACACTCCCGTCCTGGTTTGATGCATCATGGCTCGTTTTAGCAACTAGCCACAGTGGAAATACCGAAGAAACCGTTCAAGCGGTTGAATTTGCGTTGAAAAAGGAGGCAACTGTCATCGTTATCGCCACTGGAGGAATACTTGCTGGACTAGCAGAAACTTCTCCACACTGCCATTTAATTCCAAGCATCGGGGGCCAACCTCCAAGAAGTGCATTTGGCCATATTTTCAGCCGCCAATTAGCGTGCATGGAAGCTCTTGACATACTCCCTAAGCAAAGCCCTGAACAACGGCAAGCCATGCTTCAACGGCTGACTCAAATTAACGAGCAGTTTGATGTGTTGCGAGACCCCGAAGGAGACATTGCATTGCTCGCATCCACCATGATGGACCATCCTCTTTCGGTAGTTGGGCCGACTGAGTTGACACCCGCCCTCAACCGCTTCAAAAATCAGATTAACGAAAATGCTGCGAGATTCATGCGAGTAGGAGTTCTCCCCGAGATGAACCATAATGAAAGCGTAGCATGGGGCGGTGTTGGGGAACACGGTGATTCCACAAATGCTGATCACGTTCTTTTGTTCCTCACATGGGCGGAAATGCACCCTCGGGTTCAGCAACGATTGAACTGGATGGTTGCACATTCACCAACCGAACTTGCATGGAACCTGGTCGGGGAAGGTGAATCATTGTTGGAGGCTTTGCTTTACCACTGCATCATCATGGATTGGCTATCGGTGACACTGGCCTTGCTTCATGGAAAAGACCCTGAAGCGATCGCACCTATTGTATCTCTCAAAAATCACCTGCAATCCGTTCAGTAAAGTGGACCACAAATGAGGCGAGGGTCTGGGTACAATTCCAGCGCCGTTTTCTGTTGGCTTGACTCAACAACACCAGGCAAGTCACAATCTCTCGGAGCCTCAAGGCTCATCTGGACATGGACATGAGGTGGCCAACCCCCGTTCTCTTCTTCAACACCAAGAGTTGCGAGTTGTTCACCACGGACAAAGGATTGTCCTTTTTTTAAGGGTTCAATACTTTTCGAACTCAAGTGGCCATAAAGAACCCAAAAGGTAACTGGAGCGCCGGTTATTGGACCACCAGGGGTCAATGGAAGTGAAAGGTGGTGTTCAGTGATCAAGGTTGGGCCGTATGATCCGTCCTCATCATTTACGCCGAAGTCATAGATGACACCGTCAGCGAAGGCGTGGACAGGAGTGCCCGCTGGACCGCCGAGGTCTAGTCCAACATGTATGTCTCTAATACCCTCAAATAATTCTGTCGTGTACATCTGCGGGCGGTGCTCATTGTAACGGCCCACCGAGTAAACATAGGGCTGATTCCATCCATTTTTGTTCACCCGAGTGAAATCATGAACCCAGTAGGCTTGATCGAACAAGACCGTCGGGTGAAAAGCAAACTCGGCCGTGACCATGTTGTTTGAGAAACGGCGATTCTACTTGAGCCTTCGGCGAACCATCAAAGCATAAGTTGACAGTGGGGGGGCCATGCTTGGAAGCATTGTTGTGGTACTCGCACCATCTCTCCTTCCGGGATGGGCGCTTTCTACGGTGCTTGACGGGAGCAGTGATCGCTTTCGAAAGGCTCTCCTCTCTCCAGCCCTAGGCCTTCTTCTCGTATTCGGAATCTCGGGCTTGCTCTTGTTAGCCGAGGTTTGGTCACCCCTAGCCATGTTGTTGGCTCTAATCGGCGTAAATGCCTTGGCTTGGAGCATATTGACAAAACGCCATGATGTTCTTGCAAAACGAACTCGATGGCAGATGTTGGAAGCAGCGATGCACGGGGAAGTCAGCCAGGAAAACGACCCATTGCTCAGCAAAGAAGCCGAGATTCAACTGGAATTCCGAAGAAGCAGGAAACTACCACTCTACATCATTTCTCTCGCCATGGCGAGTACGGCGCTGCTTCCTCCGTTGATTCAACGTCTGCCTTTCGGCGTGGACTGGATCGGATTCGCAATGCTCACCCAACAGGTGGCATTGGAAGGGAATCTCAGCCTGCCTGGAACCAACGATGGATTCTGGACCTATCCGCCTGCATTTCCTTCTCTTGCAGCATGGATTTCTGTGACAACATCAACCGACGCAGCCACAGCAGTGTTCCATCTTGGGCATTACAGTCTATTTGTCCTCCTCATCGGTTTGATGGGAGCATTTGACCGCCATGGTGCTGGTGCGTATGGAATGTTTGGAGTTGGCCTGGGCCTTGGGCTATTCGCAAAAACATTTGACTCGGGATATCCAAGCGTTGCAAGTCAACTCGGATTAATTGTAGGCGTCCTGGTTTTGCTTCGTCCAACGCAACAACGTCAACGTCATCACACGTTGGGATTGATGATAGCGCTCATTTGCGTTGGATTGATTCACCCCACTGGAGCGATTTATCTGGCCGCCCTCATGCTCTGTCATGTATTGCATGGAATCCAACTGGATGACGAGGACCATCAAGAACTGATGAGGAAGTTTGCTATCCTGGCATCGGCCTTCATCACGGTAGGATTTGCAATTGCACTTCTTGTGATTGCTCCCCGATTATTTGATGAAGCCGTGTTTTCAGAATACGGGTGGCAAGGTGGTAAGCCAATGCTGGTGTACAATGGATTCCTGCTAATTGTGGCTTTATTTGCCGGATGGTCACTACGAAACACGCTTGAAGGGAGAATCGCCATCACTTGGTTTGCTAGTCTCTGGCTGTTGAGCGTGGTTCATCTGGTTGAAGGGTTGCAGCACATTCCGATTCTTTCGTTGCTATCGTATACCTTGTATTCAATGGCACTTCACGCGTTTCACGTCCCCTTGGCCGTAGTAGTAGTGTTGTGGTGGTCCCCAACGACTCAACTGATTGAACTACCTGAACATCCAAAACCAGTGTTCAAATCCATGCCAGCGCCCCTTTCAGCATCCTTGATGGGCATACTCCTACTCGGGACTATTTTTGCACAAAGCGTCGCATTTGAACTATCAGAACACAATGAACTGTTTTCGGTAACACCTGGCGACCTCATGATTCGGGACGAGTTAAAAGGTCTTGAAGCAGGAGCAATATACACGGAAAACATGCATTGGGGTTACGTTTGGAATGCGCCGACCCAACTTGACCCCACCAGTATTCCCACACTTGGACTGGTTCACCTAGTGGGCACTGAGCAAAGCAATGCAACTCGTGCCATCTTCATGGACAATACCTCATATTTCCTCAAACATAACATGAGATATGCAATCACATCTCCTCTAGGGACGATGCAATGGACCCTGGCGGCATCGACGCTTTGGTCGCCACTAACACAACATAAAGGCGCTGTTATTTGGTCATTCAACCCTGAAGGTGATAGTGAGATTACTGAACTTAGGGCCATTGAATTAGACGACTGTCAGAACTGTATCTCTCGTCTTGACCCGTGGCGAGAACACCGTTTCCGTGACCCTTTGGGGCTCGGTGACAGTCGACCTTTCCTTGAGGAAGGTACGTCAAGTCCGATTTCAATAACTCCACCAACCGGAGATTTTGCTGAACTTTGTATCGTCTACGAATCCATTGGGAGGCCGGACAAAATGATTATCAAAAGCGATTCTGGACTGAAATCTGTTTTGCGGTTATACGAAGAAGCCGGATATAACCGCTATTGCATGGACCTTGAGGAGAATCAGTCCATCCAAAAACTCAACATTGAATGGGGAAATGATGACCCTTCGTTCTGGATTAATCCCCTTGGGCTTTCAGGCCGAGATAATGTTATGATCGACTCCACAGGGGTGCGTTTCCACTGGTTTGAATGGAACATTGCAAAAGAGGAAGTACAATGAGAGGGAACCAACCAGCCCCTCCCATGAAACGCCTTGTTGTGCTCCTGCCGGTGCTCAATGAAGCATTGGGCCTTGAATGGGTACTTGAGCGACTTCCCATACAGGAATTATACGCACAAGGGTTCGAAACTGCGGTATTGGTCATGGACGGTCACAGCACCGATGGAACAAGCAGTGTAGCAGAACAATTTGATGTCCTTTTTATGGAGCAGGATGAGAGTGGGAAAGGCACAGCCATCCGTCATGGATTTCGAGAAACGATAGCGATGGGGGCTGACGTAGTGGTCATGTTGGACGCTGACGGCACCTACCGGCCTTCAGAAATGTTAGATTTGCTCAAAGGCCTTGACAATGCCGATGTGGTCGTCGGAGATCGGCTCAGCGGTACAATATCTCCCGACGCCATGACACGATTTAATTTCGTAGGAAACCATCTCTTGACATGGTTTGCTACCGCTCTTTATGGGGTTACGACCAACGATGTTTGTTCGGGATATTGGGCGTTTTCTCGTAGTGCGATAGACCGTTTGATGCTTAATAGCGTCTCGTTTGAGATTGAGGCCGAAATGTTTGCGTCCATGATTCATCAAGGAATTTCATTCCGATACAGGCCGATTTCATATTCTGCTCGAATTGGCGAAGCAAAACTTGGCTCAACCGCTGATGGTTGGAAGATTCTTAGGAAATTGATCACTCGTCGCATCTTCCCTGAACCCCTAATGTGAACCAAGCCAAGTCCTCAAAGACCAACACCATCTCGGGGCTCCATGGACCGTCTCAAAACCATTGTTTTGGGCGCTAGCGGCTT
>TARA_B110001452_G_scaffold75466_1_pt1 | contig 42104 bp, 39 predicted proteins | sample TARA_B110001452 | Tara Oceans TARA_B110001452 (sample SAMEA4396971) | marine metagenome | biome: Polar Biome; feature: [DCM] deep chlorophyll maximum layer (ENVO:01000326); material: water (ENVO:00002006), including particulate matter (ENVO:01000060) such as... | depth 25 m
AATACTATAGCTCAGTGAAGGGATAGCTATAAATATTTCAGCTTTTGGGGTACTGAGAATCGTCAGAGTCAAACTTGTTAATTCTCCCATCGTAAATAACACCGCTGAGGTAATCGTATGTCGAAAAGGCATGGGGTTATATGGGCTTGTTCGGCCTATATCACCACCCAATAGGCTGACTAATGTTGGATCCGTGGTGCCACGAAAATTGTATAGGTAACCCATGCTAACAAAAAAACCGTTTAAAAAAGCATGATCCACGCTTGTGGAAAGAACCAAATTAGTTTGCGCTGGATTGATTTTAGGCAAATCTTTGTAGGGCAAGAAATACGTGAATTCGCCACTAAAACCAGCCTTCTTTATGTTTCCAGACCACCCCCCACCTAGGGCTATTCTGGTTTTCCACTTCCCTGCGATGGCTTGAAAGTCATAGCCCAAATAGTTTGTTCTGTAGCGAAATGCTGCCACGTGGTTCTTGATACTGTCTGAAGGCGCATAAGATATCTCCCAACTGCTCAATAACCCTGTATAGCGCTCATAGCGGATCGCATCCACGCCAGGCCGCTCCTCATAGTCTATGTCGAAAAGATTGAATGGGTTAAAAAGATCGTTAGGATTGAACTGCTGATTGATACCCCAATTGATACGCTGACGACCCACGCGTAAATGCCACTTTTCACGATCAAGATCAATATAAAATCGATCAAAAACGGACAATGCGGATATCATATCACTTTGAAACCATGGAATATTTAAAGGTATAAAACCGTCTTGGTGGGTATAGTCTAAAAAATCATTATATCCAGAAAAGGGAGGAATTCCATCGTCACGAAGGGCATCGAAATTCGAGTTTGTATATCCGGCAAAAACACGATTACGCATACCTGCCGCAAACGTAAAATTCTTGCCATAAAAACGGGCGTTTATTCTGTTATGGTAGAGGTAGTCATTTGTGTTAAGTTGAACCACAGGAAGCGGTATCGGACTGTTTTGAGGAACAAAAGCTGGATTGATTCCATTGTACTGATAAAGGGCTTTATGATAACCCGAAATGGCCCATTTTGACTTCCAGCTATCTTCCTCTTTTTCATTGTTTTGAGCAAAAACAACTTGAATTTGGCCTAAAACGAGGCAAAAAAGAGCGATTTTCGTCCAATTTCTCATTATTTACTAAGATCAGATACTACTTTCCCATCAGAAATTGCCACAACGCGTCGTGCACGGTTAATTACCCTGTCATCATGGGTAGCGAATACGAATGTCATGCCTTCCTCTTTGTTAAGCTTCAACATAATATCAAGTAGGTTCGCTGTGCTTTCAGAGTCTAAGTTCGCTGTAGGCTCATCTGCAAGGACAAATTGAGGCTTAGAAGCAAGTGCCCTAGCCACTGCAACTCGCTGCTGCTGGCCTCCAGAAAGTTCACCCGGTCGTTTGTCTTCCTTGCCTGTTAGGCCGACAGATTGCAATAATTGACGTGCTCTGTCTTCTCGCTCTTCCTTAGGGCGATTCTGTAACAGCATAATGAAGCTGACATTTTCCGTAGCGGACAGCACCGGTATGAGATTATAGGCTTGAAATACAAATCCGATGTTGCGCAGTCGAAAATCAATCAATTCATTTTCCCCAAGTGAAGTGATGTCATTGCCTCCCACAAGAATTGATCCTGAGGTAGGATAATCTAACCCACCCAGCATGTTCAGCAGCGTCGTTTTTCCACATCCAGATGGCCCTTTCAGTGCAGTAAATTCTCCTTCCTTTATCGTCAGGCTAATTCCATTCACCGCCTTGACCGGAACAGGACCTTCATACACTTTGAAGAGGTCTTTTACTTCAATAACAGTTTTACTCATATCATTCACCACGTATGGCTTGTACAGGGTTCAATTTTAGTGCCTTATAGGCAGGATATAATGCCGCTAACAACGCTGTCATTATGACCATAACAGCAACAATAAGATAGTACTCAGGTACAATCTCGGGGTATATAATACTCTGTACTCCAAGGTTCGCTAGACCTTCTTTCTTGCTCGTTAGATCAATTCCAATACCCATCATCACTCGCGTGCTAAGGTCACCAAGTAGTATTCCCACCGGACCGGCAACGAAGCCAAGCATTAAAGTTTCAACGAGAATCATGATAAATAATTTTCGTTTATTCATCCCGACGGCCATCAACATTCCCAATTCTCTGCGTCGTTCTAAGATCGCCATGAGCATATTGTTTATGATTCCAAAAAGCAACGCCATCATAATAATACCTAAAACCAGTACGAGCATAATACCCATCATGTCATCCGCGTATCCTAATTCCGGGCTATTGCGTTTCCAGCTCAATATGGCAGCGCCTTCAGGCAGCGCTGCGGAGAGTTTCGCCGTTTTCTCCTCCGTACCCTCTGTTTCGTCATAGCGTACCATAATCTCATGGACAAGGTCTTGACCGATGATATGGGCAAGATCCGAACGCTTAATGTATAGATTCAACTCATCCCAAGTCGCGTTCAATGTTTTATAAATTCCGGTGATACGAAAGGAAGCGCGTGAAATATTCCCTTCAGCATCTTGAAAAGTCAAAACCACTTTTTTACGGAGTCCTAAACCCAGTTTATCAGCTAATTTTTGGCCTATGATGACACTATTTCGTGTTTTTGACTCAAAAAAATCTCCTTCGACTATCGTTTCTGGGAGGGTGCTATTCGCCCGCTCACTGTCTGGGTCTACTGCAATCATGCGGGCGCCACGAGCACTCTTTGGCGCACTGACCATGCCCATCATGATAGCACGCGTAGAGACGCCTTTGACAAAAACAGCCTCTTGAAGTAACTCTTCTATAGCCTGTACCTCAGCTGCAGAACCTATTACAGCAGCAGACGTTGGCTCCTCCAGGAATGATAAACTGTGAACTTGACTATGGCCTAGTGTAGAGCCTATGGCAGAGGAAGTTCGCTCATTGTTCATTCCAAAAGAAAATCCAATAATGAGCAATCCCGCCCAAATTCCAAGCGCAATGGAAGTTAACACAACTAATGACCTGATCTTTGAACGCCAAATATTGCGCCAAGCAATTTTAAATATCATGAGCGCATACTCTTTACTGGGTTCAAGGTCATGATTTTCCAAACCGCATACAGCGATACCAAACTGCCAATGAGAAAGATGATTGACCCATGATTTATATTGATCATAAACGATGTCGTGGTGTGTAGCTTTGGTTCAAAATTAAACCGCTCAACGGCCTCACGCATTTGACCGCTAAGGTCTATGGGGTTGTACTTAAAGTAGAATTGGACCGGTTTGACAATAGCCATTCCAAGCAATGCACCTCCCATCGTTAAGATGAGGTTTTCCATAACAGTGACCACGGCGAGCTTGCTTTTACGCATGCCTATAGACACTAAAATTCCAAATTCTCTTTGTCGCTCAGCAACCATCATGATCACGGTTCCAAGCAATACAAACGAAATGATAACGTAAAGAATAGAGATAAAAATTTGTCCACCGGCCATATCCGCTTCTATGGTCTGGATGATCTCTGGAAACAGTTGTTCCCATGACAACAATTCTAGAGCGGATAAACCTATGGCTGCTAAAAGTTCTTGATTAACCTGCTTGTAGCTTGCACCTTCTTCTAGATCAACAACAAGGGTGGTTGCACGACCTACACAATTGTACATGAATTGGGCTTCCTTGAAAGGCATCAAGACCAATTGTTTGTTCAACTCAGGGTTTCTCATTCTGGCTATTCCAACGACAGGATAACGCCCATAAGCAGATGCCCCATGGTACCCTTGACCTATGAAGAGAAGTGTGTCACCTATGGATAAATTAAAGAATTTAGCCAAGCCCTCAGCTACAACGACACTTTTATCGTCAGGAGCAAAAGTGCTGCCCTGCACTAGAAATTGATCTAACTGTAACCCAGGAAGTTCCCTTTGTGGGTCAATCCCCATCACCAGCGTCCCCTTTGTCCCTTCCCCAGTACTCACTAATGAGAAGCTCTCAATGCGAGGAATGAGTCCCTTCACATCCGGATGATCCAGAAATATCTGCTCGTTTACCGATGCTAATTCTAAGCTGTTATCTAAGGTTTGATCAGCCCAAAATCCTTTTTGATGCAGCTGTAAATAACCAAAATTATTAGCTACAATCTCATGGGTCATGTTCTCCCAAACACCGATTTGGAAACTCCGCAATACCACGGCAAAAATGACACAAAACATCACTGCCGCAATAGTAATAGCACTGCGCCCTTTATTTCGCCAAATATTTCGCCAAGCTAGTTTCAGCATTATCTCAGGCGTTTCATGTTTTGAATAGAAAAAAATGAATCCGTCAATGTGGCGTCAAAATTCAATTCCTTATAAACCATCTCCGTGTAATGCCCCGGCTCTTCAGCAGGAGTCATACGAATACGTGTCGGAAGTGTTCGGCCATTCAATTCCTTGATATCAAATCCCTGCATTGTATTGATCAGGTATCCATCTTCGTCATAAAATTCGCCTTTCATTTGTAAGAAGCTTTCTTTAGAAATGTAGTTGATTATTTTTCCCCAAACCACAGGGGCTTCAGGAAGTGGTGTAAATTCTACGACCCAACACAAAAGGCCTTCAACCTCAACCTCATCAATAATCTTATGGGAATAGTCGTTTAGGTTAGAGCTTTCGTTGACCAAGTCATCGTTAGAGAAGTCAGTGCCCATCCAACTTTGCATCATCATGGAAGGCGGAAGTTTCACACTGCGCTCAATAGTGGGCACATAATTCCAGATCTCCTTATCACGTTTTAGAAAAACCGTGCCCTTGTCTCGAGCTGGACTGGTGATCAATATGATATTTTGATTCATGCCCTTCGACCAAGTTTTTGCTGACATGTTGCGCTCCCAGGTGGGACGTACCGTTCTTATTTCAAGAGAGGACGTACTCTGAGCACCTTTTACGTTCAGTTCACTTTTACGCACGATATCTTTAGCGTCCTGAGCGGTTACTATGACAGAAAAAGCAAGGGCAAACGCGGTGATTAGGTATTTCATAACTCGAATGTTGTACTCCTCTAACGTACTTGGCCTGACTTAAGTTTGAAAATTAGTCTAGTTTTTGTGCTAATTTTTCCATGACTTTTTTCACGGATTTACCGTCATAAAGTACCGCATATACTGCCTGCACTATTGGCATACGTACATCTCTTTTTCGTTTGAGTTTGTGCACAAGAGGAACCGCATAAAATCCCTCTGCGACCATGGTCATTTCTGCTCGTGCACTTCTCACCGTATATCCCTTGCCAATCATGCTACCTAGCATGCGATTTCGCGAGAATTGGCTATAACCCGTCACTAATAAGTCGCCCAAGTAAGCACTCTTATTTATATTCACCTTTTGCTCCGAAACTGCATTCATAAAACGCTTCATCTCACGTGCTGCATTTGACATCAGCACTGCTTGAAAATTATCGCCATAGCCCAATCCGTGGTACATTCCAGCGGCGATCGCATAAATATTTTTCATCACAGCAGCATACTCTGTACCGTATAAATCCTTTGAGAGTGTGCAGCGCACATAGTGGTTTTTCAAGGTTTCTGCTACCACAGAAGCCGTCTCCTTCTCTTGCGCTGCAACAGTCAGAAAGCTAAGTCGTTCTAATGCGATTTCCTCAGCATGACAAGGGCCTGTAATCACAACAATGTTATTCTCGGGAATACCCATCACATCGCGTAAGTACTCGCCTACGATCATGTTTTCATCAGGGATTATACCCTTGATTGCTGAACAAACAATTTTACCATCCAGCGCACCAGGCATAAGCTCCAATAAAACCGACTTTACGAAAGCGCTGGGTATGGCAAATACCACAATGTCCGCTTGTTTAACCGCCTCTGATACTTCTGTAAATACACTTATGGTCTCTGGGTCAAACCTCACCGCAGACAAATAGCGCGGGTTATGATGAAACTGCATCAAGTGCAAAGCGCTCTCCTCATTGTGCATCCACCAAAAACAATGTCCCTGGTTTGCGCTAAAGATTTTTACTAGAGCAGTTCCAAAAGATCCTCCTCCAATTACGGCAACTTTTTTAGCGGCAACATCAATCATTAAAATGTTATTTCTGTGGTGATAGATTCGCCTTCTCTTTCATAAATCAGGGTCGTCGTGTCTCCTTTTTTAAAGGCGCCTAAAGCCCCCATATATGCGTAAATATCGTCAATAGTCATGGCACCAATCTTCAGGATTACATCACCTGATTGTAATCCAGCGTTTGCAGCGGTTCGTCCTTGGGTAGCTCCGTCAATCCGAAGTCCCGGACCTCCATACAAATAATCTGGAATTACCCCTAAAGTAACGGAGAATCGTGGAGAAGTATTTTGTTCTGCACCTTTGGTAGGTTGAAAGGTTAAGCGCTCATATGCCGCAGTTCGTGCAGTGATCGAGTACACAAAACTCGTCAATGTAGACATGCCCTTATAGTTTACTTTTTCCGCATCATCAGAAGGCTTGTGATAATCCTCATGTGTGCCGGTAAATAAATGCAATACCGGAAGATCTTTATAATAGAATGACGTATGATCGGAAGGACCTACACCAGAGGGATCCTTCTTAATGATTAGGTTGTGTATAGGCTCTTCTAGCAAAGCATCCCACTCCGCAGCTGTACCGGTTCCGGACAGCTGAAAGCGATCCTCACGTAGGCGACCTACCATATCAAAGTTGATCATATAGGCGACTTTCTGCAGCGGCAAGGTTGGATGTGCAACATAATATTTTGACCCAATCAAACCGCTCTCTTCCGCACTGAAAAACAACATCAAATAGTTGTAATTCGTGTCTTTACGAGTACCGTAATAACCCATCATTTCCAAGAGCATGGTTGTCCCTGAACCATTATCGTCTGCGCCATTATGGATGGCAGGTTCTCCCTTGTATAAGCTGTTCTCCAAGCCCATACCTATATGATCATAATGAGCACCCAGGACAACTGTTTGTGGCTTGTTGTTGTGAATGTAACCAGCCACATTATATCCAACGCTGTTGCGCTCTTTCATGTCGATTTTCAAGGTTACTTTGACACTCTTTTTTGTTAATTTTTTCTCCCAGACATGATTTCTTACAAAGACGACCGGTAGATCCAAGCTCTTGATGCTTTTGAAAAATTCCGGTGTATCAGAAGCTGTTTCTTCAGGATTGATCAGTATTACTGCAGAGGCTCCTTTGTTTTTTGCAAGAGTGATGCGCTCGCTCAAACTATGGTACGCAGCATAGGCACTGTGAGGATGTACACCATCTGGTGCACTTACATTCATCACGACAATATTACCCTCAATATATTTTCCTAAATAATCGTCATAAGTACCTTCCGTATTCACTATTCCATAGCCAACGTAGACTGTCTTCCCCAGTACTTCCCCATTTGCGCTGTAAGCGACTGGATAAAAATCAATATGGCCCTTAAGTATCTTTCTACCTAGAATCATACCGGTCATATCGTAATTCACTGTTGCGCGTTCAGGCACCGGAAAAGGCTGTAAGTAGCCCCTATCCCCTAAAGGTTCCAAACCATATTCGGACATTCTATTGACAATGAAATCTCTGGCAACATCAGCCCCAAAGGAGCCGGGTAATCGACCTTTTAACGAATCTGAGGAGAGGAAAAACAAATCGCGCTCCATACGTTTATAAGCTGTTTTATCTACTTCAACCACCTGTGCTGTGGCTAAAAACGAGAGAAACATCAACGTTAGGGTAGGTAGGTATGGGAACTTGTTCATGAGTTCATTTTTATGATAGATCAAAGGTAACTCTCAAAGGTTATATTTGAAGCGTGGGTACAGGAATGAAACAACTAGCCGGTCAAACAGCCATCTATGGGTTGAGTAGCATCCTAGGCAGGATGATCAATTTTTTGCTCGTGCCCCTTCAGACGGCGGTACTCACGCAGAGTGAATATGGTATTAATGTCGATTTTTATTCCCTGATCGCCTTTCTTATTGTTATTGTCACCTTTGGAATGGAGACTTCCTACTTCCGTTTTTCTGAGCAAAAAGGATTAGATGAACGTAAAGTGTTTGGTGCATCGGTAACGATGATTAGCCTGGCGGTTTTGGCCATTGCCTTATTTGCCTACCTGTTTCAACAACCTATACTTGCCGCCCTTCGTTACCAAGACGCTCCGCAATACCTCTTTTATTTGGTCGCGATTTTAGCGCTAGATGCGTTAAGTGCCATTCCTTTTGCAAGGCTCCGTAGACAGAATAAAGCATTTCGTTTTGCCGGAATTAAACTAGTGCTGATCTTCTCAAATGTCGCGATCAATTTATATTTCTTCCTTCCCTCCTACTGGGAACTCCATGAAATTACAGGCTGGTGGTCTCATGAAATGCGTGGGGTGGATTATATCTTTATCGCAAATTTCTGGGCTTCACTTATTATGTTTGGGTTGTTAGTACCCACACTAAGGCCTTTGAAGCTCAATTTGGAACCCAAGTACACCAAAGTCTTACTCAGGTTTGGGATTCCATTACTTATAGGTGGGCTGGCTGGGATTGCCAATGAGATGCTTGATCGACAGTTATTAAAATATTTGTTGCCTAAAGAAAGCTGGGCGCAGGGTGTCGGTATTTACGGAGCCGTTTATAAAATTTCCATTTTTCTCATACTATTCAATCAGGCATTTAGATATGCTGCCGAGCCCTTCTTTTTTAAGAATGCGAAAAATGCTGATGGTAAAGAAAAGATGGCGAAGGTCATGGTTGGCTTTACCTGGGTGATGAGTATTGCGTTTGTAATGATCATATCAGGACTAGACTATCTCAAATACTTTATTGATGAGAAATTTTGGGTTGGATTGGAATTAGTCCCTATTTTACTTTTAGCTAACGTTATTCTAGGCATCAACACCAACTTGAATGTATGGTATAAGGTAAGTGATAAGACTTCCTATGGGATCTACATTACTTTTATAGGCCTCGCCTTTACCGTGGTCGGGAATGTCTTGCTGATTCCCATCATTGGGATTTTCGGTGCCGCTTGGACAACACTCGCCGCCTACTCTGCTATGTTTGTGGCGAGTTTATTATGGTCGTTAAAACACTATCCCGTGCCTTATAATTGGGGGAAACTTGGTGCTTTTGTGGCAAGCGCGACCCTCATGTCATTTATTATACACTATGGTGGGGTTGGAGGCAGTGGAGTAAAACTCAGTCTCGGATTAGCCTACCTAATTTCAATGTTTGCTTTAGAACGAAATGGACTCTTTAAATTTGCATTACGATCATGACTATCAAAGTAATTTATACCGGAAAACACGAATTGCCACAGTTTGAAACTTCTCATAGTGCTGGCATGGATCTAAGGGCTAATATAGAAGCGCCGATAGTTCTTGAAAAAGGAGCGCGAGCATTGGTTCCTACAGGCATAAAGCTTGCCCTTCCAGATGGCTATGAGGCCCAGATCAGACCACGTTCTGGTCTCGCTTACAAACATGGTATTACGGTTCTGAATAGTCCCGGAACAATTGATGCTGATTACCGTGGTGACGTAGGTGTTTTGCTCATTAATCACGGGAATGACTCCTTCATTATAGAAGATGGCATGCGAGTTGCACAGATGGTGGTCGCACAGTACACCCAATTCACTTGGGACACGGTAGATGATCTAGACGACACCTCGAGAGGAGAAGGAGGATTTGGAAGCACCGGAAAACATTAATAGAAAATCAACCAAACCAATATCGAATGAAGATTATTGTTCCCATGGCCGGTCGTGGCTCACGTTTACGTCCACACACACTTACGGTACCTAAGCCATTAATTCCTATCGCTGGAAAACCAATTGTTCAGCGCCTAGTTGAAGACATCGTCGCTGTTTGCGGTGATAAAAAAGTAACTGAAATTGCCTTTATCATCGGTGACTTTGGCGCTGAAGTAGAAGCGGATCTCAAAAAAGTAGCCGAAAACTTAGGTGCGAAAGGCAGTATATACCACCAAGACAAACCTTTAGGTACAGCCCATGCTATTCATTGTGCGGCAGACAGCATGGATGATGAAATTGTGGTGGCCTTTGCAGATACCCTATTTCGTGCGGACTTTACCTTAGATACCACTGCAGACTCTGTGATTTGGGTAAAGCAGGTAGAGAATCCTAACGCCTACGGCGTGGTTCAGTTTGATGATCATGGTAACATCAATAATTTCGTTGAAAAGCCAACAGAATTTGTCTCCGACTCCGCCATCATTGGTATTTACTATTTCAAAGATGGTCCAGGTCTGCGCAGTGAACTCAAGCACATACTTGACAACAAAATAATGGACAAAGGGGAGTACCAACTCACTGATGCACTAAGTAGCATGCTCAAACAGGGGAAAGTCTTCAAGCCAGGTACGGTTAACGATTGGATGGATTGTGGAAACAAGGCCATTACCGTTGAGACAAACTCTAAGATGTTAGGCTATTTAAAGAACCTACCAGAACTTCGAGGTGAAAATGTCACCATTGAAAATTCAGAGATTATTGAGCCTTGTTTTATAGGCTCAAACGTGGTCTTGAAAAACGCAAAAATCGGTCCTAATGTTAGTTTAGGTGACCATTGTATTGTTGAAAACGCGACCATCGTAGGCTCACTAATTCAGACCCATTCAACCATCAAAAACATAACGTTAAATGATAGTATGATCGGTAATCAAGCTCATGTGGACGGAAACTGGACTTCACTATCTTTAGGGGATTATTCAAGGATGGACTAATGCAAAAACTGCTGCTTGCCCTTTTGGCGTTGTTTTTTACAGCAACCTCACATGCGCAAGGCCCTTCGAAAGAGGGGCCTTCTGTGTTAACGGAGCTTTTTTACCAGGCGGAGACCTTTCGTATCACCGGCCGCACGGGGCTCGCCATGCAGTCATATGAGCGCATGCTTAAACAAGACGCCGAGAACGAAACCGCACTTTATCAGCTGGCGCGAATCATGTTTGCACAAGCTGATTATTTAGCTGCACAGCAGCTTTTAGCGCGGGGCACTATCGCCCATCCTGACAACGAATGGATCTGGCGTTTGCAAGCGCAAAATGCCCGACAATTAGGTGATTTCACGACCGCGCTAGCATCGTTCCGCACCTTACAGGAACTACGACCAGATAAGTTGGAATATCTGCAAGAGTCCCTTCAAAGCGCCCGCGCCGCTGGCCTCACGGAAGAGGCCATTTCAATTCTTGAAAGCTTAGAGAATCTTTTTGGAATGACACCCGAAACGGTAAAACAAAAAATGGGCTTATACCTGCAGGCGAATGATATAAAAGGTGCAGAAAAAGTGCTACGACTTGCATCGGAGACACAGCCGCAACGCGTGGAATATCTAGGACTGTTAGGGCAATTCTATGACGGAAACGGGCAATCCAAAAAAGCAATAAAGGTGCTGAAGCGCGCCGTATCCAAATTTCCTGAAAACGCACCAATTGCGATGGAAATGGCACGAGTACTTCAGTCAAAAGGGGATTTAGAAGGCAGTATTATTTATTTAGAAAAGGCATTGCGCTACCCAGGACTTACGCTTCAAGATAAAGCGCCTGTTCTGCTTAGCTTATGGGAGGGGTCAAAGAAAGATTCTAGCATGATCTCCATGGTCAATCGTTCTTGGGAATACACTAAGATTTTACACGGCAGTGAGGGTGCATGGGATTTATTAGAAGCTGAAAAGTTTCTTTTTGAGGGGGATCTTGAGGCGAGCGCTCTGTCGTATCGTAGTGCTATTGAAAAAGGTTTAGACGCCATTGAAGTTTACCAGCAACTGTTGGCCATAGCAGAAGAGGCGGACCTAAAGGAACTGGCCATAGAGGTACTGGATGACCTACAAGAACATTATACTCAAGAAGAGGAAATTCAACAGTATGTGATCTTTTCTTACTACCAGTGGAAAGACTGGGCAAGGTGTGCTCCGTTAGCGGCTGAGCATGCTCAAAAGAGCCTAATTCCTTCCACAAAAAAGTGGCTCTTAGACCTCGCAGCACATTCTTATTTTGCCTTAGACAGCGTCTCGGAAGGTATCAAAAACTATGAGCTGAGTCTGTCCATCGATCGTGATGCTGGTACCCTCAATAATTACGCTTGGGAGTTGGGGAAACGAGGAGTCAAACTACACTATGCGCTTGAATTAGTAGAGGAAAGCAATGATAAAAGTGCACTTGACCCAACTGTTCTTGACACTTGGGCATGGGTCTTGTATAAAATGAATCGGTTCAGTGAAGCTCAGACTAAAATGGGCTTAGCTTTACAGCTGCTTCGCACGAAGCCTGACGCCGTAATTTTTCGCCATGCCGCAGCCATTGAAAAAGCGCTGGGAAATAAGGAGCAATCGGTCCTGTACCGTTCTAGAGCAAATGAGATAGAAGGTAAAAACGAACGTTGAAAATTGGTACTACATATCGCTTTTGGAAGTTATTCCTTTTCTTGGGGGGAGCTTTTCTATTGTCCAATTGTGGCCGAACCATTTCACCTGAAAAACCTTTGCGCAGAGAAAACATTGGTGAAGGAACTTCTCGTAAAATAATAGTTGAAGACAAGTTTAGTTGGACACAAGCTTTTACTAAGATATCAGCAAATACGCCTGACGGAGAGCAACGGTTTCGCGTGCAAATTCGTTCTAAGCAAGACAGTATTCTCTGGGCGGCAATAAGTGATGACATGATCGGATTACGGGTTGGAAAAGCTATTGTTATTAGAGACAGTGCTGCATTCACCTCAACGCTATTAGGAATGGAGTGGACAGGCTCCGCTGCCGACCTTGCCACCATTACCGGTATTGACATCCCTTTTGAATATTTAAACAAACTACTTCGTGGCCAGCTTATTGGAACCGAGACAGCGATGAGATATCGTTTTCACAATGCTTCGGATACCTGGGTGACTAAATACTCTCTCTCTCTTGGAAGGAAGGTAACCGTATCCCTTGATCCTGATTTACGCATGCGGCACGTAACTATAGAGGATAAGGATGAGGTTGTAAACATCGACTATACAAAGGTGGATGTTAGAACCGGATATCCTGCAGAAATGGTGGTTACTCTGAAAAGTAAACCCGAATACCGTGTACTCATAGAAATCACTGAAATTCGCACTGAGGGACCTTATAACACCCCTTTTAATATCTAGTGCGTGCGCTCCTCTTTTATATCGCCCTTATTTTCTCGATTGCCTTAAATGCGCAAACGAAGGAGGAGTTACAGCGACAAAAAGTGCTGCTTCAAGATCAAATTGACCTGGCCAACACCTTGTTGAAGAAAACACAAAACAACAGAGACGCCAGTATCACTGAGCTTCAAACCCTAAATCAAAAAATAGAATCTCGAGAGAAATTGATCGTGAATATGTCGCGGCAAATTCGAGGAATTGATCGGGAAGTCGCGGTGAAAGAGCGCGAAATAAAAACACTTGAAATACAGATAGACTCTTTGAAGTCAGACTACGCCAAACTGATTCAGCTCGCACAACATAATTTGCAGCCTACTGATCAAGTGTTGTTCATTCTGAGTTCCAATTCATTCGCTCAAGCAGCGAAAAGATTGCAGTATTTCAAGGACATGACGCGATACAGGGAACAACAAGTTGGACAAATTCACCTGGCACAAGAAAACTTAGCACGTGAAAAAAAGATGCTCATCGCTAAGAAAATAGAAAAAACTGCTGTACAACAGGCTCAAAAAGAAGCGAAAATAGCATTGCTAACTGATGCGCAAGAGCAACAGAACACTGTCGCGACGCTTCAGTCTAAAGAAAGTGACTTAAAAAAGGATATCAATAAGAAACAGCGAGAGGCCCAGCAATTAGAAAAGCAAATCAAACGTATCATAGCGGAAGAAATGCGCAAAGCAAAAGAGCGTGCCGAGCGAAATGCACTAGAAAAAGAAGCCAAAGAACTGGGACTCATAAAAGGGAAAGACTATAGCTCACGAACCTCAAGTAAGGCTATTACGCAGCTTATTGACAAAGCACGAAAAGCAAAAGGGATGGATGTTAGAGATGACGGACCCGCTTTTGCAATGACACCTGAAGCACGAGCACTTGCGAATAACTTTGCCTCTAATAAAGGTGCACTCCCTTGGCCAGTTGAGCGGGGTATTGTAACAGGTAAATTCGGCAAACATCCCCATCCCGTAGTAAAAGGTATCATCGTGGACAATCCTCATATAGAAATTACGACAGAAGATAATGCCGTGGTTCGTGCCTGTTTTGAAGGAGAGGTAAGTTCCGTAGTCCCTATTCCAGGTGCTAACGTTATGGTGCTTATCCGACACGGTAACTACTTCACGGTTTACAGCAACTTAGTCTCGGTGAAGGTGAAGGCAGGTGACACAATTAGCCTCAAGCAACCTATCGGAACAGCATTTACGGATGAAGAAGGGAAAACCATGGTTCAGTTTGGACTTTGGAAAGACGCTAATATTCAAGATCCATACCCTTGGCTTGCACAATAATCCCATTCCATGAAACGCATCTTTTACCTAAGTACATGTGATACCTGTAAACGCATTCTAAATTCTTGGAATACAGAGGGGGTATCACTCCAGGACATTAAAACAGTACCTATGACGCCTCCACAAGTGGACGCTATGATTGCACAGGCAGGTAGCGCAGAGTTACTCTTTAGCAAACGTGCGCGCAAATACAAAGAATTAAAATTGAAAGAACGGAACGTAAGCGAGGAGGACATCCGTGGTTTAATTCTTAGTGAATACACCTTCTTAAAGCGTCCTGTTCTAGTTTTTGAAGACCAAATCTTCATTGGAAATAGTACAAAAGTCGTAGACGCTGCACGTACTTTCTTAGCCACTAAATGAGCTCTTCGCGCGCATTATTCATAGCACACTTTGCCCTTTTGGGAGTCGCCATTATTTACGGGTCATCTTTTCTTATTGCCAAGGGCGCAATGACAGGTGCCGTGCCCCCGAGAGCGTTTATTCAATTTCGAGTTACCGGAGCGGCACTGCTCTTTTGGTCTTTGAGTCCATTCTCTGGAAAAGATAGATTCCTCAGCATCCCTGTCAAAGACCGATTACTTCTGGCCACCTGCGCAGCCTTTGGGGTCACAACTAACATGCTCTTCTTTTTCGAAGGACTAAAAATGACAACACCAGTAAATGCCTCAATCATGATGGTAAGCGGACCAATTGCAGTGCTCGTTGCTGGCGCAATATTGGTAAAAGAACGTATTACAATGCCTAAGATATTGGGGATTCTACTAGGGGCATTGGGGGCGTTTTGGCTGATTTTTTCAGGTGCTGGATTTGACCTTAGCGGACTCTTTGAAAGTGATGTTGCCAAGGGGAACTTTTTCGTGCTCATTAACGCAAGTAGTTACGCTGTGTACTTGGTATTAATCAAGCCTCTCATGTCCAAATACAACGCCTTGTTTGTTATCAGGTGGGTGTTCACTTTTGGGGTACTCTTTGTGCTTCCTTTTGGAGGACCTCAGTTGTTAGAGATCGATTGGTCACTATGGGACAGCTCTATTGTTTGGGCTGTAGTCTTTGTGATAATTGGAACTACCTTCCTTACTTACCTTGGAAATATTATCGCATTAAAGACGTTGCATCCCTCAACCGTAGGTGCCTATATCTATTTGCAACCGCTGTTCGCTAGTCTGTTGAGTCTTTACTATGGAGGCGAATCATGGAATATTCATATGCTCATCGGAGGCATTGCCATTTTCTCTGGTGTTTATTTTGTCAGTTTTTACGGTTATAAACGTAAGTCATAACCGCTTTCTAAGACATCAGATACTCCGACCTTACCTAGATAATTTCCAGCAAGAAACAACCCCTCAGGAATTGTTTCCTTTAGATGCCGTTTCCAATCCTGGAATCCAAGTTCAAATTGAGGAATAGCGTTTTCCCACGTCCGTTGAGCCAATAACGAAATTTGCTGCTTGCCTAAGATTTGCTCTAATTCAATATTAATGGCTTCTTCGTTTGGAGATTTAGAGTGAAACACGGTTATATTACTTTCTCCATCATTTGATCTTCCTGGAAAAATATTGCTAACGAATAATATACCTTTAATTATCTTTTTTAACTCCGATGGAATCAATATGCCAAAAGCTGAATCAGCAATGTCACAATCACCGTCCAAGCTGTAAAAACTTGTGCATAAGGGTGCATACGATAGTTTATTGAGGTGTGTTTTCAAGGAGACTGAGGAGATTACATCTGCCAAAATATAAGTTGGTAGAGTAGATACAATTCTTTCGCACAGAATCCGCTTGCCGTTGACTATGACCTCGAATCCCGAGCTTAAAGACGTTATTCCTTCTACTTTGTGTCCGAGCATACATTCATTTTTAAACTTTGCCTCAAATGCATGTCCAATAGAAGAGAAACCACCTTGAATATTAGTTATAATTCGTGGAGAAGATTTATTGTTAAGCACTGTCCTAAGCAGCGATCCATAGCGTTGCTCACCTAACTTCATTGATTTTAAGACCGTTAATGCACTTAGTTTTTTGATATCTCCAGCATATATACCACCAAGCACGGGATCTACAAGCTTGTTTACCGCTTCTTCCCCTATTCTCCGTTTCAGAAAATCATAAACCGTCTCATCATTAGCGATGCCTTTTTTGCAGAACGGCTCTATTAAAAGCCTAAGCTTACCTTTAGTAGACATCCAATTTCCTAAGAATATATCTTTTAACCCAAGAACAGGTTTAATTCCATTTCGCTGATATATATATCTTTTTTTACCCTTTGCAGAAGCCGTAACAACTTGATCTGAAATACCGAGATAACTTAAGAATTCTAGCAATAAAGGACTCTGAACACAGCTGCTTGGTCCTTGATCTAAAATGTGTCCGCGCAAATATTCTGTCTGCAACATTCCCCCGGCATGATCTGAAACATCTATAATCTTAAATTCGATTCCAGCCGTTTTAGCTTTCCATGCCGCACCCATTCCTGCTACGCCAGAACCAAGAATAAGTAGTGGTATTTTCTCAGGCATCAAAGCGCTCCCTTGTTAATCCATTCAGCTACAAGTTGAGCCCAATCATTTCTATCGTTAAGGCACGGAATACTAACAAAAGATGTTCCACCGAAACTTAAAAACTCCTCCCTGCCTTCTATATTTATTTCCTCTAAAGTCTCCAGACAATCAGATACAAAGGCAGGGCAAACTATAGCTAGTTTATCTTTTCCTTCACTGGGGAACTGCTCCAAACGTTCTGCTGTATAGGGTTCTATCCAAGGGTCTCGACCAAGACGACTTTGATAAGACGTGCTGTATTGATTTTCTTCAAGCCCCAGAGCCTTCACTACAAGTTCAGTTGTTTTTGTAGTCTGATGTTTGTAGCATGTTCCATGTGCTTCGGAGGGAGTTGTGCAGCAGTTTTCACGCTTATAGCAATGACATGATGTAGAGTCACTTTTACGCAAATGACGAACAGGGATACCGTGATAACTAAACAGTAAGTGGTGATCCTTAGGCAATACTTCAAAAATACTCTTAGTCAAAATCTGAATGTAACTTTCTTCATCAAACCAGGGTTTCTTAAACTTTAGTTTTAATCCCGGATATTCCTTTTCGACAATCTCTTTGACACGGTCAACAACAGATTCATATGAACTCATAGCGAAATGCGGATATAAAGGAACCACATATAACTCTTCTAAGTCAGGGTGTTTGTCGTGTATTTCTTTCAGTTTATTCGAAATACTCGGCGCAGCATAACGCATTGCCAAATATGTTTCGTAAAGACTATGTTCCCGCACCTTTTTTACTAATCGTTCGGAAAGCGTTATTAACGGGGAACCTTCGTCCCACCAAATGCTCTTGTAGGCGTCTGCGCTTTTCTTAGGGCGTACATTCAATATGATGCCCTTAACAAGGAGCCATCTTGGGATTTTAGGAACATCGATAACATGATCATCCATTAAAAACTCTCCTAAATATTCCTTGACGTCCTTAACTCCAGGACTTTTTGGCGAACCCAAATTAATTAATAACGCTACTTTACTCATGATTGCTGAACATACTTTTTCGGTGTAATTCCATATTTTTTCTTAAAAGCCGATATGAAGTGAGAAGCACTTCCATATCCTAACGCATAAGCGACCTCACTAACTTGTGAACGACCTTGATCAAGAAGCGTTTTCGCACTATTCATCTTGTAATCTAATAAGTATCCCCCAACAGTATTACCATACATTTCTTTAAAACCACTCTTGAGCTTATATTCACTAATACCCACTTCTATCGCTAATTGAGCTATTGAGGGCGGAGCAGTCATACGATTTACAAGCTCCTGCTTAGCTTGTTTTATTTTTAATCTAATAGTCTCGTCTCGTAGGAATGGACAGGCTGCATTGGCCTCGTTTTTCTGATCAAAGTGCAAAGCAATAACCTCAAATATTTTTCCACGAGAAAATATTTTCAAAGACTGGGGACTAAGATCAGATGTAAAAAGACTTTCCAAAGTCCACTTCACCTGAGAGAGAAGTTCTTTCTCGTCATACAAGGGCTTATTGGCATTTTCTCCTTTTAAAAAGGGTAACAGGCTTCCTGTATCAACAAATAAACCATGTAGTTCATCAATAGTGGTATACATAGCCACCCAACGTGCACCATTATCAGTCTTGATTGTAAAATCAAGTTCCTTCTCAGGATTATACATGAAATAATAATTACCCTCAGAAAGCTGTTTGGAATATTGAGGACCAAAGTGAAAATTTAAGGGGCCTTCAAGAGCAAAATAAAACTGTACTACACCAAATGGTATACTTAGTTCAATATCACTGATTGCATTTCTAGTATCACTACTCAGAAACAATGACATTCCGTTATCTGCAAAGCGTTCTTCAAAACATCGTTTGTCGGTATTTCCTATAAAAACTACGTTGTTTATCGACATTTTTTATTCGTTTCAGCAAATATATCATAGCAACAACGCTATTTCAATAGAGTTCTATATTATCGATGGTTTTTTAACGTATGGCGACACTTTTAATTCACTGTAGCTAATAATTTTGCACTCAAATTATATTTATACATGATTGGTCATTCCTGGTATTCCTTTGGAGTTTCATTTCATAATTCGCCAGTTGAAGAGCGACAAAAATTTGTCTTTTCAGATGAGGACCTTAAACTATTTTATGAAGTTGTTCTTCCTAAACACGAATGTTTTGGATTTATCGTGAGCACCTGTAACAGAACAACTTTTTTTCTACATGGTAAGCACCCGGAAAGAGTCGAGAAAGCCTTTATGTTTACTATGTCTAACGGAGGAGATATTTTAGAAGTGGGCTACAGGTGCATAGGAATAAAAGCTGTTATGCACTTGTTTGAGGTGGGTGCTGGTATGGATAGTCAAATACTAGGGGATTTTGAAATCATAGGCCAACTTAGGCGAGCATTCCAATTCTCAAAAGCCCATGGTGTATCCAATGGGGATATCGAAAGAGGAATGAATAATGCCATACATTTTAGTAGAAGAGTTAAAAATGAAACTGATTTTTCATCAGGTATTTCTTCAACTAGTTATGCCGCACTAAGATTTCTTCAATTCGCTTTGCCCAATTTTAATCAGGCTAAAATACTGATAGTCGGTATAGGTGAGATCGGGCACAAAACTCTTGATAACTTGATCTCTGTAAGGGGGTCTAAGAATATAACAATAACTAATCGTACCGATGAAACTGCAGAAATCACTGCTGATAGGAAGAATATTGGTTTCTTACCGTGGTCAAAATGGCAAAATGCTTTGGAATCTTTTGATGCTGTTATCTGTGCATCAAAGTCACCGCAATATATTTTATCAGGTAGCGATTTAAAACGCGAACATCCTACAGTTTTTATTGACCTTAGTGTACCAACATGCTTAGATCCTTCATTAGGGGATGTTCCCGGAGTCACTTTGGTAAATGTCGACGATATTTCCAGCTTTATCGAAAAACAATTATCCTCAAGGGTTAATTCCTTACCTAAGGTCAGATTAATACTCCAAGAAGACATCGAAAAATTCAGACAATCACAGCGCGCTCAAAGAGCAGTACCGTTCATTCAGCAAGTTCAAGACAGCCTTGAGGATAAATGGATAAAAGCTAGAAAAGACCCGGAGCAAATTGAACGCCTCAGCTCCAAAATAGAGAGTCGACTATTTGAATCAGTTAGACGCGACCCAAAGCAGATGTATCGGTTAAAGAAATGGTTACGTGATTAAATACAGTTTAAAAACAGCAAGCAGAACTAGTGAACTAGCTCTTTACCAAACAAATGCCGTCATAGCTGAACTCAAGCGGAATTACCCTGAGTTATCAGTAGAATTGGTTCCTGTTACCACCAAAGGAGATAAGGATCAGAATACGGCACTTCATAATTTGGGTCAAACTGGGGTTTTCACTAAAGCGCTCGACGATTGTATTTTATCAGGTAACGCTGACATCGGTATTCATAGTTTTAAGGACTACCCTACTACACTACCTGAAGGGCTAGAGCTTCTTGCAGTCTTACCTCGAGATGGGTATTACGACGCATTCGTTCCTGGAGAAGACGCTTTAGATCTTGACAGTCCAATCACCATACTCTCAGGATCTCCTCGCAGAAAGGCTCAATGGCTCAGTAAATATCCTCATCATAGAGTCCAGAACTTGCGAGGAAACATGAATACCCGTTTAGATAAAATTAAGAATTCTGGTGGCGGTATCGTATCAGCACCTGGTCTGGAACGGCTCAATCTACTTCCGTCAAACGCAACATTGCTCACATGGATGATTCCAGCACCAGCGCAAGGAGTAATCGCCGTCATAGGAAGACAATCCAAATCTCTTAACGAGCTACTCGCTCCGTTGAATCATAGAGAAACATATCGAAAAACATTTATCGAAAGAGACTTTATGAGTAACGTGGAGGCAGGATGTGCATCGCCACTTGGAGCTTTGGTAACCACTATTGGAGTGGAGTGGTTTTTTCAAGGAATACTTCTAACCGAGGATGGGGAAAAACGAGTTTGCATAGAAAGACTAATCAATCCAAAACAATGGAAAACTGCAGGAAAATATTTTGCCGACATTCTTCTTGAGAACGGTGGTCAGCAGATTATGCAGGAGATAAAAGTAAATCAGCCAATTGATGTTCTTTGCCTGAAGGAAATAACCTCGAAACAACGGCAACAGGGGCTTTTAATGGGGCTAAAGCTTCATGACATAAATGTTTTAACCTTACTTCCAAAAACCTTCTCTGTAGATAAAAGCTCCTTTTTTATTGTTGGGAGTCACTTTGGAGCAACACAACTTTTACTAAAGGCTCAAGAGCTACCAGAATATGGATTTTGCATAGGAAACAAAGCATATGAAGTACTCCGTAAATCTAAGTACACAGGAGTACTGAAAACTTTTGCGAGCAGTGACGAGGTTTTGAATTACATAGATGAAAAACAACTCAATTCGATTACTTATTATGGCGCGAAAAACACATCAGCTGACTGGGAGTCTCATCAAATAAAACGCTGTATAACGTACACAAACAACGCTGCTTTTACCAGGCTTTCTCGACAAAAGTGGGATGCAATAGCTGTTTTTTCCCCTCTCGGTATTAAAAGTATTCTGCGTTACAATAAGATTTCGCGTGAAACTCCAGTAGCAACTATAGGTCCAGCTACTGCCAAAGCCTGCAAAGCTTTCGGGTTCCATAATACTTCCTACTCAGATATCTCAACCTTTACGGAAGTCCTAAAACTAATAAATCCCACTAAAAAATGATAGAACAACATCTTTTTCTACGAACCCTTTCTGGGGAAAAGACAGAGAGACCTCCAGTCTGGTTTATGCGTCAAGCTGGCCGTTATTTACCTGATTACATGAAACTAAAGGAAAAGTATAGTTTTTTCGAACGTGTTCAAAATCCTGATCTTGCTCGAGAAATTACAGTGATGCCAGTAGACCAAATAGGTGTAGATGCAGCTATATTATTTTCAGATATTCTTGTCATCGCTCAAAGCCTAGGTCTCAAAGTAGATATGATACCAGGAAAAGGCCCTGTATTGGAAACGGCACGTACACAGTCTGAGGTTAATCGATTAAACGTCGAGGGCACTCATGACTTTTTCAAGTACGCTAATCCAGCTATCAAGGCTGTTAAGGAAGGACTAAACAATAGAGTTCCTTTGATCGGATTTGCCGGTTCGCCATGGACATTGCTTTGTTATATAGTCCAAGGACAGGGGTCTAAAGATTTCGGGATCGCTAAAGCTTTTATTGTAAATGAACCCATTAGAGCAAAGTTACTATTGGATAAAATAACGGAAGCAACCATAGACTATCTGAACATCCAGGTTGACGCTGGATGCGATGCGCTCCAAATTTTCGACAGCTGGGGTGGGATGTTAAGTCCTGAAATGTATTCTGAATTTTCTCTTCCTTACCTCCAGCGTATTATGGCAGCTATGCAAGACCGAGCTCCTGTTATATTGTTCGCTAAAGGAGCTTGGTACGCGCTAAAAGAACTACAAGAAACAGGAGCTGCTGCACTCGGGTTAAGCTGGACAACACCTGCTTCATTTGCTAGAGAAATTTGCGGTTCTAAAATAGTGTTGCAAGGAAATTTAGACCCTTCAATACTGTTAGCAAAACCTGATGCTGTAAAAATTGCCACAATAAAAATGATTGACCAATTCGGTCCGGGTAGACATATTGTGAATCTTGGTCACGGAGTCTTACCCCAAACCAGTGTCGATAGCGCCAGAGCATTTGTAGATGCTGCAAAATCCTATAGATACTAAAGGCTATGTCGTTTGATCCAAAAGATCGGTTTTCCCGTTTTGTAAGGACATTGCAGGAAGAGATTTGCACTCGCTTAGAACATATTGATGGCACCGAGAAATTTATAGAGGATACTTGGAAAAGACCTTTAGGGGGTGGCGGATGGTCACGTGTACTAACTAATGGAGATGTTTTTGAAAAAGCAGGAGTAAATGTTTCTCAAGTACATGGTGATTTACCTGACCTATTAAAAGATCAAGTGCCTGCAGGATCAAAACATTTTTATGCTACAGGGATTTCTATAGTCTTACATCCTAAAAATCCGATGATTCCTACAACTCACGCAAATTTTAGGTTTTTTCAGGTTACGGATTATCATGGAGCTGTTCTTGATCAATGGTTTGGCGGTGGCATGGACTTAACACCCTACTATCTTTTCGAAGAAGATGCCCATCATTTTCACAAGACACTTAAATCCGAATGCGATAAACATTCGTCTGGCTTTTATCAAAAATTTAAATTGTGGTGTGATGATTATTTTTATAGCAGTCATCGTGAAGAATATCGAGGTATTGGCGGAATATTCTTTGACCATATCAAGCCATCTCAGGAACTGAATGGCGAAGAATTAGAGTCTTTTGTGTATGGAATAGCTAATGCCTTTCTACCTGCTTATCTACCGATTGTAGAAAAACGACGTGGTACTTTATATAGTCACGAAAACAAAGTTTGGCAAGAGATTCGAAGAGGACGATATGTTGAGTTCAATCTTCTGCATGATCGAGGTACTCTGTTTGGACTGAAAACTGGCGGAAGAATAGAGAGTATTTTCATGTCCCTACCACCAATTGTTCGCTGGGAATATAATCAAATACTGGAGAAAGGAACTCCTGAATGGGAACTCCAAGAAGTACTCAAAAAACCAAAAAACTGGTTATGAAAGGACAATTAAAACGAAGAATGAGGATCAATAGAGCACTCACTTCCACTAGAAACTTGATTGCAGAATCTCAATTGCACCCGCATGACTTTATTGCGCCACTATTTATTGTTCACGGCAGTGGTGTAAAAGAGGAGATCGGATCTATGCCCGATTACTACCGATATAGTTTAGATGAACTATCAACGGAATTAGAGGAATTAAAAGTTGCCGGAATACAATCGGTATTACTTTTTGTTAAGGAAGATGACACACATAAAGATAATACCGGAGGTTACGCAGCTAATCCAAACGGTCTTATGCAATGCGCTATCAAGTATATTAAAAGACACTATCCTCAGTTTCTAGTCATGACAGATGTAGCACTTGATCCCTATAGTACTTACGGACATGACGGGATAGTGGTCAATGGAGTCATCGTAAACGACCTAACAGTCGATGCACTCGTGAACATGGCACTCAGCCATATTGCTGCTGGAGCTGACTGGGTCGCTCCATCTGATATGATGGATGGAAGAGTGGCTGCAATTCGAAGTGCCTTTAATGATGCTGGTCATCACAATGCTGGGATTTTAGCTTACAGTGCAAAATATGCCTCAAGCCTATACGGACCCTTCAGAGACGCGTTAAACAGCGCACCTGGTTTTGGTGACAAAAAAACCTATCAAATGGATCCTCGGAATAGCTCAGAAGGGATATCAGAAGCATTGCTTGATGAATCAGAAGGTGCAGATATGGTAATGGTTAAGCCCGGAAGCTTTTATTTGGATGTAGTGCGTGACCTTTCTGAAAATTGCTCATGTCCTATTGCTGTTTACCAAGTATCTGGAGAATACGCTATGATAAAAGCAGCTGGTGCTAAAAAATGGATAAATGAGCATGATGTAATGATGGAAAGCCTTATTGCTTTTAAACGTGCTGGATCGGATGTCATTATTACTTATTTCGCTAAGCGAGCGGCAAAGCACCTAATAAATAACTACCCTAATAATTAAACTATGTATCCCCAAAGTCAACTGCTATTTGAACGCTCAAAGCAACTAATTCCAGGAGGTGTAAACTCACCTGTTCGAGCATTTGGGAGTGTGGGAGGTACACCTGTATTTATCCAGAAATCTATGGGTAGTCAACTCATCGACAGTGATGGTAAATCCTATACGGACTATATAAACTCTTGGGGACCTATGATATTAGGCCACCAATTTAAACCCGTCGTAAATGCCGTAGAAAACCAATTATTAAAAGGTGTTTCTTACGGTTGTCCCACGGAGGCGGAGCTAACTATGTCTGAACTTATTAATTTCATGGCTCCGTGGGCAGAAAAAGTAAGGCTCACCTCTTCAGGTACTGAGGCTTGTATGAGCGCTTTAAGAGTTGCACGAGGCTTTACGGGCAAAAACAAATTCATCAAGTTCGCCGGTAATTATCATGGGCATGCGGATCCGTTTTTGGTTAAAGCTGGCTCTGGTTTGCTAACCTTATCCATTCCAGATAGTGCTGGAGTTCCACCAGGAGCGACGGAAGATACACTCATTGCTAATTATAATGATCTTAAAAGTGTTCAAGAGCTTTTTAAACGTTATTCAGGAGAGATAGCAGCAATAATCGTAGAACCCGTAGCAGGTAATATGGGATGTATTCCACCTGAAAGTGGCTTTCTAGAAGGGCTGAAATCTTTGTGTAAATCTGAGCAAAGTCTTTTAATTTTCGATGAAGTAATGACTGGATTCCGTCTTGCCCGCGGGGGAGCCGCAGAGCTCTATGGAGTAATACCTGATATGGTTACTTACGGAAAGGTGATTGGGGGTGGACTACCTGTCGGGGCATTCGCTGGATCTACAGAGATTATGAATGTTCTTGCTCCTCTTGGACCTGTCTATCAAGCAGGTACACTCAGTGGTAATCCTCTAGCCATGGCAAGTGGGATTGCTACACTACAGTATTTAAAAGATAATCCTAACGTTTACGATCAAATCGATAAATCCACTCAGGCTATAGAAGGCCTATTACGTAATAGGTTTAAAAACGAACAGGTAGCTATCAACCGAGTAGGAAGCATGATTAGTATACACTTTGGAATAGATTCCGTTACCAATATAAGGGATGCAACTGCAGCTAATAACGATAGGTACAATAAGTTGTTTCATCATATGCTAAAAAACAATATTTATCTTCCCCCTAGCGCATTTGAAAGTTGGTTCATTTCTAAAGAAATCAAGAGTAAGGAGTTAAATCAGTTAGAAGTCGCGCTCTCCACATTTAGTTAGTAAGGATTGACAAAGTAGGCTGTGATCTAAGGCATCACTTTTCCTACCTTTGAAACAAATAGCGCAGCTCATGATTCATAGTATGACCGGTTTCGGAAAAGCCATTGGCCAAATTTCCGGAAAGAAAATCACCGTAGAAATAAGAAGTTTAAATAGCAAAGGCCTAGACCTCAATGCGCGCATTGCCTCCTTATTTCGTGAAAAGGAATTGGACATACGTAAAATAGTTGGCACAGAGCTCAAGCGTGGCAAAGTCGATATCAATATCTACGCTGAAGTTACCGGTATCGAAAGTGCCGCAAGTATTAACATGGATCTTGCCAAAGCCTACCTATCGCAGCTAACTGCTCTAGAACGCGAAGCAGATACCAAGGGAGATCTCGTTGCAACGGTCATGCGTATGCCAGATGTCATGAGCGCTGGTCGCGATGAACTTACTGGAGATGAGTGGGGATTTCTAAAAGGCTTGCTGATGGAAGCTATAGGTCGGCTTCAAGAGTTTCGCATACAAGAAGGTGCTTCTATTTCAGCAGATTATGAAGAACGTCTCGTTGCAATTGAATCTGCTTTAGAAGGAATTGCTCCTCATGAAAAGGCACGTCTGGAAGCTGTTCGAGAACGCCTACTCAAAGGTCTAGAGGGAATGGAAGTAGACAACAATCGCTACGAACAAGAGGTCATTTTTTACATAGAAAAACTAGACATCAACGAAGAAAAAGTGCGGTTAATAAACCACCTTAAGTACTTCCGAGAGACGATGTCGGAAGAGATTAGCGGTAAAAAACTAGGCTTCATAGCGCAAGAAATGGGACGCGAAATCAATACGTTAGGTTCGAAGAGTAATTACGCTCCCATGCAGCAACACGTGGTACAAATGAAGGACGAGTTAGAAAAGATCAAAGAACAGGTCGGAAACACCCTCTAACCCACAATATCCCTTGAAAGGTATCTTTTGTTGGAAATCCACAAAAAGACCGCTACAACAACAGATGCGCCTAAACAAGTAATCAAGTTCAATTCCAATACTCCGTTTTTGGCCGTTAGATTTAAGTAATGGTAGGGGGAGAAATATCCCAACCAAGATACTTTTTCCACTGCCATAGATATCGCATTGAGGAAATAGCTGCCGAAAATGAGACCTACAATGGGACCCATGTAATTCAATTTTGGCGACAAGAAGCTAGACATCAAGACGCCTGAGGCAGTAAAAAAGCCCACCAAGAAAAAGCCATGGACATGCATTGTGGTAAACACTAGCCAATTCACGTCTTCCCCAAAAATCAATAAGCCAATCACTGCCGAAAGGGTCTGAATACCATAAATGATTATAAACAGCGTACCTAGCGCCATTAGCTTGGTCCAGACAATAGATCCTCTCGAAATAGGGCGGGTCAGTAAAAATTCTGCTGTTCCATCACGTTCTTCCTTACCAATAATGGTTGCACCGGTGGACGCCGTGAATATGCCTATTAAAAGGATAATGTAAATCCCATAGTAGGTTCCGTAATACCCAATGATACTGCTCCATGTTTCTTCATCCATGCCAAGAGCCTTCGCATACTCCTCAGGCAAACTAGACATCAGTTTAGCCATCTCTTCACCCATTGCTGAAAAACTTGGAAAAATGGACAGGATCAAGGCGGTGAAGACAACAACAATAGCCGTCCAAATTGCCGTGTTTTTTCTATTGCGCTTGAGTTCTTTCTTAAATATTACACTGTTCATAGCTTAGCTCTGGTAATAGTTCATGAATATCCGCTCTAGATCAGGCTCAGAAAGAGTAACGTCTATAATGGACTGACTACTCAGCCATATAACAAGGTCTTGAGTGGGACCTACATAATCAAACGTATGTTTTTGACCACTTTGATGGTGATTTAGAGCGCCCACAGGCAAAACAATATTGTTCACAGAAGTAGTCACTAAGCGCACCATCTTCATCTGCTTCGACAGCAAAGTACTGATGTCTTCCACTGCTGTGATCTTCCCGTCTCTAATAATGGCTGCTCTGTCACACATTCGCTGAATCTCTGATAAAACATGCGAGCTGAAAAATATCGTCACCCCTTTTTTGTTCTGTCGTTCTAAGAGTTCAAAAAATCTGTTTTGCATGAGTGGATCCAATCCTCCAGTAGGTTCGTCTAGAATCAAAACTTCAGGATCATGAAGAACAGATTGAATAATTGCACATTTTTTTTTATTGCCGTAACTCAAGTCGTCAATGGGTCGGTCTAATTCTAATTGAAAATAGGTTGCCAATTCCTGAATTTTTTTCTCCGCATCCGCTACTTTATAGATGGCAGCATGATACAACAGCAATTCCTTTGAAGACATCTCGCTATAATAATCTACCTCCGAAGGCAGGTATCCTATCCTCTCTCTTATCCTTGCTCCCTCATTACTGGTGTCCATTCCCAAGATATCGGCCTTTCCACTAGTTGCCGTTAAAAGGCCAAGGAGGGTTCTGATTGTCGTAGATTTTCCTGCGCCATTTGGTCCAATAAACCCGAAAATCTCTCCTTTTTTTACAGCAAATGATACCGACTCAATACCGCATTGATTTCCATAAAATTTTGACAGGCTGGAGAGTTCTATGGCGTTCATTATATGAAGTCTTAGGTAATTTAATTAAATATATGGAACATTCCCTACAACTCAACTACCTTTGAGATGAGCAAATACCTCGATAGTACATGGGTAATACAACAGGAAAAATGGTCATCTTCTCCGCGCCCTCCGGTGCCGGAAAATCGACTTTGGTCCAGTACCTCATTCCAAGGTTTCCTCAACTGAGCTTCAGTATATCAGCAACTTCACGTCCACCTAGAGGTGAGGAAAAAGAAGGTCGCGAGTACTATTTTTTAACGAGTTCTGACTTTCTTCAAAGAGCTAAAAGCAATCAATTCTTAGAATGGGAAGAAGTCTATAAAGACACCTATTATGGAACGCTGGCTTCTGAAATTGAGCGACTTTGGGACGAGGGCAAGACGGTTATATTTGATATAGACGTGGAAGGCTCTATAAACCTCAAAAAGCGCTTCAAAGAACGTGCTCTTGCCGTATTTATTCAGGTTCCAAGTGTCGAAGTGCTGGCGCAGCGTCTTCGAAATAGAAAAACAGACAATGAAGCAAAAATTGCGGAGCGCCTTGCGAAATCTACACTAGAAATGGAGCGCGCAGTAGAGTTTGATACGATCATTATTAACGATGACTTGAAAACAGCACAGCTCCAAGCGGAAGAGATTCTTTCGGAATTCTTGAGCAAACCATGAAGAATACAGGCCTTTTCTTTGGGAGTTTCAATCCAGTCCACATTGGACATTTAGCCCTAGCAGAGTACTTATTAAACTATAGTGACCTCGATGAGGTTTGGTTTGTCGTTACCCCGCATAATCCGTTTAAACAGAAAAGCAACCTGCTTCCAGATAGAGAACGTTTGCATTTAGTCAACCTTGCCCTTGACCAGCAAAAAGGGATACATGCTTCGGACATAGAGTTTTACCTACCCCAGCCAAATTATACGGCACAGACATTAGCGTACTTAAGGGAAAAACATCCCGGACAGAATTTTACGCTGATCATGGGCGAAGACAATCTGGAAGGACTACATAAATGGAAGAACGTGGAGAGTATTACGTCTAACCACGACATCCTCGTCTATCCACGTCACAAAGTTTTAGACGGCGAAAAGCTTCAAAATACTTGGCAAGATTCCTATCCAAGGGCAACCATAGTTGACGCGCCTAGAATGGAGATCAGTGCAACACTCATTAGAACTAGTTTTAGGGAAGGAAAACCCTTAAAGAATTTGCTTCCAAAAGCAGTTTTTGACTACATTGAGGGAAGCAATATTTTCCAATAAACTAGTTCATGCAAACCTTTATTCAGCGGATTGCACAAGAGCTTCTAGACGGCCCTCAGCCTCTTCATGAAACCCTGGTGCTGCTTCCAAATCAACGGGCAGAGCTCTTCTTACGTGAGGCGTTAAAGCCGCATATGCAAGAACCTACTTTGCTTCCCTTATTTAGTACCGTGGATAGCTTTATAGCAAATGCAGCACAGCTACTGGTAGTGGAACCATTAGTTCTAATGCTTGAGCTCTACAAATGCTATGGAACCGTTAGACTGGAAGCTTTTCCTGATCGTGAACCTGAATCTTTAGGTAGTTTTTTGTCTTGGGGACAAACTCTACTCTCTGATTTTGGGGAAATTGATCGTTACTTATTAGATCCTGAAAACGTGCTTGGTGATCTATACAATGTTCAAAAGCTCGCTGAATGGGACCTGTCTATTGAAGAGCAAACGGCGCTGATGCACCGCTATTCAGATTTCATTGCACTGCTTCCAGACACCTACAATCTATTTACCTCCAGTCTTATTGAAAAAGGGGAGTCCTATAGCGGACTAGCTGCTAGAAAACTTGCGGAGACACCAAGTCTGGTTGATCTTTTTCTCAACAGAAACGGGATAAAGCATGTTGTCGTTGCCGGATTAAATGCATTAAACACCGCCGAATTGACCATCATTTCTGAGCTTCGAAAAGTAGCTACATCAAAAGTTTTGTGGGACGTGGATGCACATTATATGGAGATGCCGGAGCACGAAGCTGGACTATTTTTTAGGCAGCACCAATCTCGCCAGAAAGTTTTTGGTAGCGACACTCCCTCAAGCAAGGGCTTAAAGAGTTCCCTTAAACACGTTACAAAGGTGATTCAACCCATTGGTGCCAGCCAATATTCAGGACAAGCCAAAGCCATCGCCCATACCCTAGAACGTTGGCGCGACATGGGCGTTGCCCCACAGGACATTGCCGTTATTTTAACTGATGAGACCTTACTCAACCCTGTATTGAGCTTTTTACCTGAAGGTTATGATAAAGTCAATATCACAATGGGGTATCCGCTTGATCAAACTCCTGTAGCTGCCACACTCAGGTTGTGGATGACTGTGGTAGAATACGCGTTGAAAAACAAGAAAAATTCAAATCGATGGACGTTTTACCACCGTTCACTATCTGCCCTTCTCACGGATCCTTTATTTAATAAGTATTGGAATACTGACAATCAAACAACCTCGAACCCACAAGACTGGAATAGAGATATCGTTAAAGCAAACCGGGTCTTTACCAATGACAAAGAATGGACGGCAAAGCTGTCTGAAGGACCTCTAGCTTACCACCAAATTCTTGTGCCAAGAGAAGGTTTAGATTTGCTTGAACCAATGAAAATCTGGCTGAAACACGTCGCTGAAAAGGAGTCGACTGATGTAATGATCATCAACACCGCCTATAAACTACACACGCTTCTCGAGCAGCTCCAGCGAACTTTAGGTGATACTTTGCCGGAAGAGTTGGCGCTCTTCAAGCTTCTAAAGCAGCAACTTCGTGCCGGCACTATAGATTTTGTAGGAGAGCCGCTTGAAGGACTTCAGGTCATGGGGATCTTAGAATCTCGGACGCTGGATTTTCCTTACGTTATACTCGCTGGTGTTAATGAAGGCATACTTCCAGCAGGGAGAAACTTCAATTCTTTACTGCCTTATGATTTAAAACAACAATACGGCCTACCTACCTACGAGCAGAAAGATGCGGTTTATGCCTATCACTTTTATAGAATACTACAGCGTTGTGACGAAGCCGTCATAACTTACAACACGGATAAAGACGCCATGGGCGGTGGTGAGGCAAGTAGATATATCATACAATTAGAACATGAACTTAATGGGACCAATTGCCTCGTTAAAGATCGTGTATTTCACAATGGGCCATTGCATCCACATTCCATTGAAGAGCGATTTTCAGCCGCGAGAACTAGCGAAGTAAAAGAAGCTATTAAAGATTGGATGTCGCGTGGCATGAGTGCTTCTAGCCTAAATGAATTGGCAGAAAGACCACACCTGTTTTATCAACGTAGACTCATTAGAATAAAAGAGGAAGAAGCAGTTGAGGAGTCTATGTCGGCATTAATGATGGGGAACCTGGTTCATAAGGGACTAGAGGAGCTCTATAAGCCATATGTTGGCAAGCCCCTTCCCAAAATAGACGTTGAGGAATGGACTGAGCGAGCGCTAGAAATCGGACTTTTATATTTAGTGACCAAAGGATATTCTAAGTCTGCCCTGGTTCAGGGGCGCAACCTTGTCACCACTGAGGTTTGCCGAAAAATGCTTCACCAGTTCTTTTCCTATGATGCGCTTAGAGCAAAGTCAGGTCATGTTATTCTGAAAGGAATTGAAACAAAACTGGATTTCGAAATGCAACATCCAACACTTCAGTTACCGCTGAAATTTAGCGGATATGTTGATCGAATAGAAATAGACCAAGGAACCCTAACTATTTGGGACTATAAAACCGGGTCCATAAAAAAAGATGACCTAAGTATCTCAAGCTACGGCCAACTATGGGCGGGGAGCAAGCCTAAGGCCATGCAAGTGCTCTTGTATGCATGGCTTTTATACAAAACCGGTTCGTTTAATACTCCTTTGCCGTGGCGGTCTGGAATGTTCAAGCTCCAAAGTAGCGCTCCAGAACAGCTATTGAGAGGCTCCTTACTCCATAATAAGAATGATATTACAGAGGTTATGTTATTAGAGTTTGAATCTGAGCTCATGTCCTTTCTAGAATATCAACTCCTTACAGAGGACCCTTTTTTAGAGCCTGCAAAACTTGAATATTTCCGATAAATGACAGCACAATCCCTTCAACAAGTACCTTCAGGCCAGGACATTATTGATGCCCAAAACCGCATTGCACCGTACATTCACAAGACACCTGTTTTTACCTCAAAAGCCTTTGACGCTATGTCAAATAAGTCATGCCTACTGAAAGGAGAGCACCTTCAGAAAACCGGGGCTTTTAAAGCGCGCGGCGCAATGAACGCCGTACTTATTCATAAAGACAGTGCACAAGTATCTGGTTTTATAACACATAGTTCGGGGAATCATGGTGCCGCCTTGGCCTGGGCTGCTGGACAAATTGGAGCTCCTGCCTATGTTGTCATGCCGTCAAACGCCCCTCAAGCAAAAATTGATGCTGTTAAAGAATATGGCGGTATCATCTCCTTTTGCGAACCCACTCTAAAAGATAGAGAGCATACCGCCGCTGAATTACAAAACGCTACTGGAGCACTGTTCATCCATCCCTATGACAACTACGATATCATCGCCGGTCAGGCCACAGCGACCCTTGAACTACTACAAGAGCATCCAGATTTAGACTGGCTTTTTATACCTGTGGGTGGTGGTGGTCTACTCGCTGGTGCGTCTTTGGCAAATTATTATTTCGGAAAAGCAAAAGTGATTGGATGCGAACCTAGCAATGCGGATGACGCGTATCAAAGCTTTAATTCCAAAACGTGGGTACCCGTGACAAAACCAAACACCATTGCAGATGGTCTTCGCACCTCTTTAGGAGTGAGAAATTTTCCCATTATACTAAATCATGTAAGTGATATTATCCTCCTCAGTGAAGAAGAGTTGGAAAATGCTTGGCACATTTGTTTGTCTAGATTAAAGCAGTTTATCGAGCCTTCTGCTGCGGCAGGAATTGCAGCAGCTTTAAAACATCACAGTACGGGTAAAGCTGGAATAATTCTTTGTGGCGGGAACATGAACACATTACAATTCGCGCTACGATAAATTCAGTGCCGTTACGATAAGTTCATTGTTGTTTAAAGGCACGGCTTTATTAAATTTACGACTCCTAACCAAGGAACCAAAGCTGTTAACTAGTTTAAGTAAGAGGCATCGTGATATTCACGGTGCTTTTTCTTTTCCCAAAATTCGTACTTAACGTCCATAGCTCTGGCCGAGGACTTATGGATTTATTAAAGGCAATACGGTCTTCTATCAATTTTAATCCTTGACCCGTTCCTGATGAGCGTTCCATGAAACCATATCCAGAATCCTCTATTTGAATACTGACTTTATTATCCCTAGCCTCAACGGAAATTTGAATGTACACTTCAGAAAACTTAGTGTTCCCGGCGTACTTAAAACTGTTTTCCACTAAAGGCTGGAATAAGCCCGTTGGTATAATTATAGGAAGGCTTTCTTCGGCTATACTAAACCGAATTTCGATTTTATCGCTGGTCGCTTTCTGTTGGAGCTCCACATATTTTTTCAATCGATCAATCTCTTGAGAGATGGTACTTAACTTATCGTTACTGTTCTCCAATAAAAACCTAAGGTGCTCGCTTAATAAGCCTATATACTCTTGCGCTTCCACTAATTTCTCTTGATTTAGAAAGCTATTTACATTGTTTAATTGATTGAAAAGAAAATGAGGGCGGATTCTATTCTTGTAACTTTCTAACATTAAAACGGCATCTTGCTCATTAATACGCGCCTGATCAGCCACGTTCTGATTTTTGTATATGAGCACAAAGGCCAACAATGCGGCTATTATCGACATGGCCGTGACTACGGTTGTTTTCTGTTTAAATTCCGCCGCTTCCGTTTCTCTCAGTTTAGATCTTTTACCTCTTTCAAGTTCGTAAAACACAAACTCTTCCTTGAGTCTTTCTGAATTTCTAGTGGCCAACTTATAGGCATTAATTAGTGCTCGATTTGATTGATCCGTACTCTCTCCTAAAAGATGACTTTCAACCAGTTGTTCCCGCGCTTTAACTTCTAAAGATGACGATTTTATTTTCTGAGCATAGATAACACAGGCTGCTAACTGTTTTTGACTGAGGGCACCCAAATAAAGTGCAAGTTGGTAAACGTGTTGACGATCTATCTGGCCCAAAAACCTGATTTCATTCAGGGCCACATTGATGAGCGTATCAATCTCTTGAGTGTCTCCCTGAAGTGCATGAAGTGATACGGCTCTTACTGCATAGGCCTCGCTCAGGTTTGCCTGTACTCCCTTGAACATAGGTAACAAGGTGTCACTCAAATTAAGGACTTCTTTATGATATCCCATTTCTTGTAAATAAATACTCAGATTTCCTGAATACGTCGACCACCTGTCCGGAGGTGCCAAAGAAATGGCTTCTTTACAAAACTCTAGAATATTATTGGAATGTGCCCCTATACTCCAATAGGCGTGAGCCTTATAATGTAAGGTTTTAGACAATCCCAACTGGTCATTTAAATCTCTAAATAAGTACTCTGCGTTTTCAATATACGGAAGCGCCGCAATAAACTCAGACTGACGAATCAACTTACGGCTTTGCATATACGATGCCCATGCACGAGTTCTCGTATCGCTATCACTTAACAGTTCCGAAAGTATGTGTGAGCTTTCAACAGCGCTGTCAGGCAAAGTGTTATAGTATACGATCTGGGCAGGGGGTGTTAAATAGTCATCCTTGCACCCCGTAACAAGGATTAAGAGCAATGCTATTAGAAGTATACTATGCTTGAAGGCCCAATTCATTCAATCTCGTTTTTGCGGCTTCTACAACCAATCCGTTACTCAATGTCAATTGGGGTTTAGATCCCCATTTAATGTCTTGCACAGCATCGCTTCGAACAATAGTGCCCTTGTGAACGCGCCAAAACCTGTTACTCAAACTCTCTGAGAATTTTTTCAGGGTTCGAGCCACTAAGTAACTCTCGCCATTCGTCATAACGACCTCCGTGTAATTTCTTTGACCTTTTAACAACATGATTTCACGCTCTTGAACCCCGCGAAAGGAGCCTTTAATAGGGATGCGAACCAATTTTTCTTGAAAAGCAGGCATCGGTTTTAAATCTGCAATTTTATCTAACGCTTGTCTTAATCTATTAGCTACAACTGGCTTCAATATATAATCTACAGCAGTTTCATATGCCTCCAAACTGTAATGGCTGTGCGCGGTAACAAAAACGATGTTTCCAACAAAGGGCTGTATCCGTTTTGCAACGTCCAGTCCCATTGCGCTTGGCATCTCCATGTCTAAAAATACCAATTCTGGTCGTTCATTTTTGCACCATTCTTCAAAAGGTTTTGGGTACTGAGAGCCATGAACTATCGCTTCAGGAAGTTCTTTTTTTAATTGATAGACCAACCCGTCAATCGCGAGTTGTTCATCATCCAATACGCCGACTTTTTTCAATTGGTTCATTTTATATACCCGTCTATCATTCTAGCGACATATTTTCCTATGATGTCAAACTCTAAGTTAACGCTATCTCCAACGTTTAACTCATGAAAAACGGTGTGATCGTAAGTAAATGGAATAATGGCAACACTAAAACCGCCCTTTATTGATTTAATCACGGTTAAAGAGGTCCCATTTACGGTAATTGACCCCTTTTCTACGGTAACATTTCCTAATGAATCATCATACGAAAATCCGAAAATCCAAGATCCATCGACTTCTTCGATGTCCTTACAAACACCCACCTGATCGACGTGGCCTTGTACGATGTGACCATCTAACCTAGCTCCCATGGTCATACACCGTTCTAAGTTTACTTTTGAACCCTCTTTAAGGTCTCCTATGTTGGTCTTGTCGATGGTTTCATCAATCGCCGTAACTCGGTAGGTACGGTCGCCAAAAATTTCTACTACAGTAAGGCAAATGCCATTATGTGCTACACTTTGATCTATTTTCAACTCTTTGGCGAGCTCAGAATGCACAAACAATTCTAAATTTCCACCTAATCTATCAACTTTGGCAATTGTGCCTAATTTTTCTATGATTCCAGTAAACATGGGTTCTTCTTTATGGTTGGTTAAAATAGTACATTTGACACTTAAATAGATTTCAAAATGAAAATCACAACATATACTTCTGATTACAATGGACCGCGTGCTATTGTTTACTCCACTGAAAAAGAAATCTCAGGCTTCATTTCAGCAGATGCCATTAAACGCATGGCGCATTTTGGGGGAAAATTTGATGAAAAATGGATGGAACTGCAAGAGGCCAGTAGCACTGTTTGGATTTATAAAATCACGAAAGAATACACAAAGGTTGAACGCGCAGAAAAGATGCGGTTAGCCGGAAATCAATTGGCCCTAAAATTAAACGCTCTTGCTTATGATCGTGTTCGCCTAGAAGGTGTTTATGACACTGAAATCGCCGAAGGAGCTATTTTAGGAAACTATCAGTTCTTACGCTATTTCTCAGATGCACACAAAAGAAGAAATTCGTTAGTGCAACTTGAGGTCGCTCAGGCCGATTCTCCTGTAATGCGTGCCATTGCGATTTCTACTATGGGCACATTGTTCGCAAGAGACCTGGTAAACAGGCCGGTAATTGATCTTACCGCAACCCAACTTGCTCATGAAGCACGTGAAGCTGGGAAACGTCATGGCTTCTCTGTAGAAGTTTTAGAGAAAAAACAAATTGAAAGCTTAAAAATGGGCGGTTTATTGGCGGTCAATTATGGATCTCCTGAACCTCCTACATTTATCATAATGGAGCACAAGCCAGATGGCGCCACAAATTCCAAGCCGATAGTATTGGTTGGGAAAGGTGTGGTCTACGACACAGGTGGATTAAGCCTAAAGCCTTCTAACTTTATGGACACTATGAAAAGTGACATGGGAGGTGCCGCGGCTGTTCTAGGTGCTATGAGCGCTATTGCAGAAGCACAACTTCCGCTCCATATCATTGGACTTGTCCCTGCTACGGACAACAGACCTGGTGGAAATGCCGTTACTCCAGGGGATGTTATTACCATTTCTGATGGAACAACGGTTGAGGTATTAAACACAGATGCAGAAGGCCGATTAATTTTAGCCGATGCCTTGGTTTACGCAAAACGCTACAATCCAGAATTAGTGATCGATCTCGCTACGTTAACGGGTGCAGCTGCCCGTGCGATTGGCCGTTATGCGATAGTGGGTATGGGAAATGCACCATCTACGGAAATGTCAGCCTTACAAGAAAGTGGTCACCTGACGCGTGAACGCGTGGTAGAGTTTCCGTTTTGGGATGAATACAAGGATTTATTGAAAAGCCCAATCGCCGATCTAAAAAACATAGGAGGTGCAGAAGGTGGTGCCATTACAGCCGGTAAATTTTTAGAGCACTTTACAGATTACCCCTATATTCACTTGGATATAGCCGGTCCTGCATTCTTAAGCAAGCGTGTCGGTTATCAAGTTGAAGGAGGCACCGGGATTGGTGTTAGATTACTTTTTGACTTCCTAAGTAAGAAATAAGTTCATGAGCGACAGCAAAGACAACGCCCCAAAGCCAAGTGCTCCATCAAGTAATGATGTTGCCGGTAACAACGATCCTAACCGCAGAAGACGCGGCGGTCGCAACCGTAACCCACGTAAAAAAACAGAAACTCCTGAAGGTAAAAAAGAAGCAGGTGTTACAAGCAATGCTCCGCCTAAGGTAATCACTAGTGATACAAGAGACCTCGGGGAAACAGAGGAAGGAGCTCGAAGAAACAACAGGAATCGCAATAGAAATAAAGGTAAGAGTGCAGCTCCGGCCAGAAATGTCAAAGCAACGCCTGTTTCAGAAAGCGCTCAAAGCGAATTAGCCGCTCAGGCAGAGCTCTATGCTAATGATTTCGAGATGTCCAGAAGCAGACACTCTGAGGTGTTGCCTGATGTGCTTAAAAAGCCTGTGATAGGCATCACGTGCGGTGATCTCAACGGCGTTGGCATGGAAGTGATCATTAAAACTTTAGAGGACAAAGCCATCTTAGACTTATGTACTCCTGTTGTATTTGCATCAAGTAAACTTGCTTCTTATCATAGAAATGCCATTAACCGTAGGGATTTTAACTTTCATATTTGCGACTCCGTTGATGATATACACAGGGGTAAAAACAATCTAATTAATGTTTGGGAGGATAACGTTGAGCTATCTCTAGGAACGCCGACGGATGTTAGTGGGAGCTACGCCCTTAAAAGTATTGATGCGGCTATAGCTGCAGCTCAATTAGGTAGCGTCGATGCGATTGTCACAGCACCCATAAATAAACATAATATTGCGGACACCATTGAGGGTTTTACAGGACATACCGGTTATTTAGCATCCGTATTTGGCAACGAGGTTCTCATGGTACTTACCTCCGAGCAGCTCAAAGTTGCCACCGTAACAGGTCATATTCCAGTATCGTCGGTCGCAGAGAGTCTAACAGAAGAAGCCATTATAAACGCTATATCTATTCTCAAGGCAAGTCTAAAACGTGATTTCGGTAAAATCAAACCTACTATTGCCGTTCTTGGCCTAAATCCACATGCTGGGGAAATGGGTACTATAGGGAAGGAGGAGCAAGAAATCATCGCTCCGGCAATTGCGAAATCACAGTCAAAAGACAGCATTATAAAGGGACCGTTCCCTGCAGATGGATTCTTTGGTCAAGGTTTCGATATGAAATTTGATGCTGTTCTAGGGATGTACCATGATCAAGTATTGATCCCTTTCAAGGCAATTGCCATGGGAACAGGAACAAACTTCACTGCTGGATTAGAGATTGTACGAACATCTCCCGATCACGGAACAGCCATGAACGTAGCAGGAAAAGGGGTTGCCGACGAAAATTCATTCAGAGGTTCGCTATTCTCTGCCATAGATGTTTTCCACCAGAGAACCATGCATGATGAGATGACAAAAAATCCTCTAAAAAAACAAAAGGATAAGCGCTAGAAGTTTTCAACAATTTGAATATCTTTGCACGCTCATTCAGATATAACTGACAAGTGAAAACAAAGGACTTTAATATCCTCTTTTCTGGCTTAAGCGTTGGAACACATCACTTTGATTTTGAATTGAATGATACGTTCTTTGAACTTTTTGGTTACACAGACTACACCGGATTACAGGGCAATGCCCGTATGACCATGTTGAAAAGTGAGACCGTTTTTGATTTAGACTTCACTTTTAAAGGCAGCATTCAAGCGCTTTGTGATATAATGAACGAACTGTTTACACAAGAGTTAGAGAACTCGTTCAGCATTCAGGTGAAGTTTGGAGAAGAGTATAATGATGAAAACGAAGAGTTGTTGATCTTGCCACATTCTGAGCACACGCTCAAAATTGCGCAAAACATATACGAATTAGTGGTCCTCAGTATTCCGTCTAAATTACTTGGTCCCAATGCGGGAAATGGTTTGGAAGACTTTATCGAAGAGAAAGAAGAGACATTAAAAGAAGCAGAGAGTGATCCGAGATGGGATCAATTAAAAAACTTATTGAACAATAAATAATCAAGTACAATGGCACATCCTAAGCGCAGACAGTCCACCACGAGAAGAGATAAGCGTAGAACGCACTACAAGGCAGCGGATCAACAATTGGCCGTATGTCCTACTACTGGTGAAACACACCTATACCACCGCGCTCACTGGCACGAAGGAAAGCTCTACTACAGAGGCAAAGTTGTCATGGAAAAAGCCTAATTGAGCTTATACATAATAAACTGATTTACAAGAAAGTAGCCCATGTATGGGCTACTTTTTCTTTTTTACATTGGTTTAATAAGATTAAGCCTCCTATTTTAGCCCCCTGAATGAAGACAAGGATGAAAGCAGCGATCACCGCAATAGGCGGATATGTTCCGGAATATGTTTTAACCAACGCTGAGTTGGCAGACATGGTAGATACCAACGATGAGTGGATCACAAGCAGAACGGGTATCAAAGAAAGAAGAATCCTTAAGCCTGAGGAAGGCAAAGGTGCTTCATACTTGGCCATCAAAGCCGTTGAGGCTATGAAGGCAGAATACGGCATCAAGACAGAGGATATTGACATGGTTGTTTTAGCTTCTGTCACTCCAGATATGCCCGTTGCTATTACCTCTGCTTTTATTGCTCAGGAAATTGGTGCTAAGAATGCATTCGCTTTTGATTTACAGGCGGCTTGTTCCTCATTTTTATACGCCGTTAGTGCTGCGGCAGCTTACATAGAAAGTGGTAAGTACAAAAAGGTACTGGTCGTGGGCTCAGATGTTATGAGCTCTATAACTGATTATGAAGACAGAACAACTTGTATTCTTTTCGGAGATGGCTGTGGTGTAGCCCTTATGGAACCGTCAGAAGAGGGGTACGGAGTTCAAGACGAAATCCTAAGAACAGATGCTCAAGGACGAGATTTCTTGCGCATTGAAGCTGGTGGATCTTTCTTACCTCCATCGCATGAAACTATAGACAATAAGCAACACGCCATTCGTCAAGAAGGCAAAAGTGTGTTCCGTTTCGCAGTGAGTAACATGGCGGATACCTCAGCTGAAATTTTAGAAAAAAACAACATGACAGGTGATGATGTCGCCTACTTAGTTCCACACCAAGCAAACCTGCGCATCATTGACGCAACAGCGCGTCGTATGGAGTTGACGCCAGAGAAAGTCTTGATCAATATTGAAAAATACGGCAATACTACCTCTGCAACTATTCCTCTATGTTTATGGGATAATCGCAATAAGTTTAATAAGGGAGACAACTTGATTTTTGCTGCCTTTGGAGGTGGTTTTACCTGGGGTGCCATGTGGGTTACATGGGCCATTGATAAGAAATAACACGTAACTTCATATTACTTTTAAATAAAAACACTCCTAATATGGACTCGAAAGAAATCCAAGCGCTTATCAAATTTGTCGTCAAAAGTGGCGCTCAAGAAGTAAGCTTAGAAACAGAAGAATTTAAAATTAACATTAAGACCGCCTCTGGTGCTTCAGAGCAACAGACTTCGTATATACAGACCATCGCTCCTCAACAGGCTATGCATGCGGCACCCGTGGCAGTGCCAGTAGCGGTACCAGGAGAAACCGAAGCAGAGGAGAATGGAAATTACATTACTGTAAAATCTCCAATGATAGGTACCTTCTACCGCAGCCAGTCACCAGAACATGACGTTTTTGTTAAAGTTGGTGATTCTATTGGTGAGGGAGATGTACTTTGTATCGTAGAGGCTATGAAGCTCTTTAATGAGATTGAAAGCGAGGTGAGCGGTACTATCGTCAAGGTTCTTGTTGATGACAGAAGCCCGATCGAATACGACCAGCCATTATTCTTAGTTGATCCATCATAAGTAACGCTGTAAAGAGTCACATTATGTTTAAGAAAGTACTCATTGCCAACCGTGGCGAGATTGCTCTTCGCGTGATAAGAACGTGTAAAGAAATGGGCATTAAAACGGTTGCTGTTTACTCCAAAGCCGATGCAGATTCTCTGCACGTACGCTTTGCTGATGAAGCAGTATGTATTGGTCCTGCAGCATCGTCCGAGAGTTACCTCAGTATTCCAAATATTATCTCGGCAGCTGAAATAACTAACGCTGACGCT
>TARA_B110001452_G_scaffold15874_2_pt1 | contig 41598 bp, 37 predicted proteins | sample TARA_B110001452 | Tara Oceans TARA_B110001452 (sample SAMEA4396971) | marine metagenome | biome: Polar Biome; feature: [DCM] deep chlorophyll maximum layer (ENVO:01000326); material: water (ENVO:00002006), including particulate matter (ENVO:01000060) such as... | depth 25 m
ACTAACCCACCCTTTTGCGGGCTATGCGCCATTTCTGTCTAAATCAGAGAATGAGCTTGTTTCAAATAGAGAAACATATCCTATGTTACCAACTTCAGCTTATGGGAATAAAATACCAAAAGGTTATGAAAATATAATGAGATCAATTGATGTTAATGATGTCATTTTAGCAATAAACAAGGTTTTGTAGCGACTACACGTCGTCAAAATCAACGGTTATTTCTTTAGTTTCAGGAATTGCTTGACATGTTAAAACCAATCCTTCTTCAACTTCCGAATCTGTTAAGATATTGTTTTGAATCATCGTGGCTGAACCAGATTTGATTTTTGCAATACAAGAGGAGCAAACTCCACCTTGACAAGAATACGGCACATCAATGTTTTTTTGTAATGCGGCGTCTAGAATTGTCATTTTTTCCGGAATATCAAGATCTAAGGTTTCTTCGTCATAGATTATTTTTGCAGACGATCCGCTTCCTTTATCGTTCTTTTTAGAGACAGGCTTAGAGTAAAACAATTCATATAAAACTTTGTCTTCAGGATAGTTGGCTTTTTTAAGGGTTTCTTTGGAGGTTTCTATCATTTTTTCTGGACCACACAATAGAATTTTTTCAAATTTAGTTTCGGAGTGTTGTTTTAAAATATAACTGATAAAATCAGAGTCAATTCTACCAAAAGTAGCTTCAGGATTATTTTCTTTACTGTAAATGTTATAGCAATAAAATCTTTTGGGATAGATAGATTTTAATTCCTCAATAGCGCCTGTAAACATGGTGCTGGCTTTAGTTTTATTCCCATACCCTAAAACAAAAACACCAGTTTCGTTTTTTGCTAAAACATCAGAAACAAGAGACATTAACGGAGTAATTCCACTTCCAGCTACAAACGCACAGTAATTAGCACTAGGATTATCTTCAAGCACAAACCTTCCTTCCGGGACAGAAACCTCAATAGAATCCCCTTCTCTTAAAGCATCGTTAACATAGTTTGAAAAAACACCATTTTCTATAGCCTTAACGCCAACTTGAAGGTCTTGGCTTTGTGGTGAGCTGCAAATAGAATAAGACCTTTTAACCTTTTCTCCTTTAATATTTGAAGAAAGCGTTAGGTATTGGCCAGCTTTGAACGCGTACTGGTTTTTTAAACTAGACGGAATTTTAAATGAAATAACTACAGAGTTTAAAGTTTCTTGCTTTATATTAGATACAGATAGGGAATGAATATTATTCAATTTTTTTCTTTCAAATATAATAAACGAAAGCCCAGAAAACTAACCATAAAACATTCTTGTAAGAATGCTTTAAAATGTCTATATTAGCACTATGTTTAAAATGATGTTTAGCCTACAATGGAAAGAATTTAACAGAGGAAAAGCTGTTGGGGGAAAGCTTGTTGCTAAAATTCTTAAATGGTTTGGTATTATATACTTTGCTTTTATGGCCTTTATGATGGGAATAATTGCATCTGCCTATGGAGGACCCTTAGCGGAGTTTCCTTTAGAAGATGGTACAACCGCTTCTTTTTTATACGTCAACAAGCAATTAATTTACGTATTTGTGTACTTAATTGTTATGCGTTATTTTGTTCAGTCACTTCCAGTGTTAAACATTAAAGCTTTACTGTTAACTCCTCTTTTAAAAATAAAAATTGTACGGTTTTCACTTTTAAAAACTGTTTTAACGTATTTTAATATTCTTCCCCTATTTTTTTTAATCCCTTTTTCATTTCTGTTAGCAAGCACAGGAGATTATGATATTGTTGGATTAATTTTTTGGAACATTAATATTATAGGACTTATATACGTCACCAATTTTTTTAATTTTCTGTTAAATAATAAAGACAAACTGCTCTATGGGGTTGGAGGAATATTGGCACTAATAAAAATACTTGAGTATTATTCTATTGTAGATTTTACAGAGTATTCTGAACAGTTTTTCTATTTATTTTATTCTCAGCCTTATGCTGTCGCTTTCACATGGCTTTTAGTCTTTTGGCTTTATAATTATGTAAACAAGTATTTGCTTCAGGGACTTTATATTGATACAGGGCTACAGGTAAAAACTAAAGAAGCCAAAATGGAAGATTTTAGCTTTCTTGATAGATTTGGAAAAACAGCAACATTTATTAAAAACGACTTACGTCTTTTAAAACGATCTAAGAGAGCGCGAACAGCTGTCTATATGGGAATTGGGATGCTTTTTTATGGAATTATTTTTGTCCCCTCCGAAGAGATCTTAGGATCTGGTTTTCTTTTTTTTGGATATCTTTTTTCCACCGGTGGATTTCTGTTCATGTTTGGATCATTTGTGCCTAGCTGGGACAGCCAGTATTACCCCCTTATGATGACTCAAAATATCGAGTACAAAGAATACCTAAACTCGAAGTGGTCGCTTATGATAATAGGAACTGTCATCTCAACTGTGCTTGCGTCATTTATTTATTCTTTTTTTGGAGTAAACGCTGTTTACGCTGTTTTGGCAGGAGCTTTTTATAACATTGGAGTGAACGGTTATTTGACACTCTGGGCAGGAGCCTACACAAAATCTCCAATTGATTTAAATTCTAGCGCAAACGCTTTTGGAGATAAAAAAGCATTTAATGCCAAAACAATGCTTGTTGGGATTCCTCAAATGCTTTTGCCTGTTTTGGTGTATTACTTTACAAGTCAATATTATGATCACTTTACAGGATGCTTGGCTGTTGCTGTTTTAGGAACGCTTGGAATACTTCTAAAACCTATTGCATTTAACTTAATTTTAAAAGCTTATAAAACAGAAAAATACTCAACACTTAAAGCCTATAAAACAAATTAGTTGTTATGATTAAAATTGAAAATCTTACTAAAAAATATTCAAAACAAACCGTTTTAGATATTCTTTCACTAGAAATCCCATCTGGACAAACTTTTGGGTTAATTGGAAATAATGGAGCTGGAAAAACAACACTTTTTAGTTGTTTACTGGATTTAATAAAACCAACAAAAGGGAAAGTCATTAATAATGACGTTGAAGTTTCTACAAGTGAGGACTGGAAATCTTTTACAACAGCGTTTTTAGATGAGACTTTTTTAATCGGTTACCTAATGCCTGAGGAATACTTTTATTTTATTGGAGAATTAAGAGGACTATCAAAAATTCAAGTCGATAATTTTGTTTTAAAATTTGAAGATTTTTTCCATGGAGAAATATTAGGAGGAAAAAAATATTTAAGAGATCTTTCAAAGGGAAATCAAAAAAAAGTAGGTGTAATAGCAGCTCTAATAGGAGAGCCAAAGGTTATAATTCTTGACGAGCCTTTCGCAAATCTCGACCCTTCAACACAAATTAGGCTAAAAGGAATAATAAAAGATTTAAGCAAATACAATGATACCACTATTCTGGTCTCAAGTCACGATATTCAAGATGTTACAGAGGTTTGTGATCGAATTGCCCTTCTTGAAAAAGGAAAGCTTATAAAAGACATCAAGACAAACAAAGAGACTCTAAAGGAATTAGAAACTTATTTTAAGGGTTAATAAAATTAAATTTCTTTATTTTGGTTAATTAAGCAAACATGAGTAAGCCTAATTATCTATTAATATAAGTTTGAGAAAAGTAATACTACTATTTTTTGTGATACTGATTTCTGGATGTTCAACCCAGAAAAACAAGACCTTAAACAAGAAGTATCATTCGGCTGTTTCTACATATAACATATTGTTTAACGGAAACGAATCAATTAAAGAAGGTCAGGATAGTTTTTTAAAATCTTACAATGAAGACTTTTGGGAAATCTTAGCCGTTGAGCCTATAGAGTCTACAAATAAAATCATAACCGTAGATGGTCTAGAAAATAAAAGTTTTCTAAAAGCTGAAGAGAAAGCAGCAAAAGCGATTCAAAGACATTCCATGCTTATTGGAGGAGTGCAATACAATCCCAAAACTCAAGAAGCTTATTTAATGCTTGGTAAAGCTAGATATCTGGATCAAAGGTATATTCCGGCACTTGATGCTTTTAATCAGGTTTATAAATTAAATATTGATAGTCAAGAATGGCAACAGTCGGTAATATGGAAAGCAAGGTGTAATATTCGTTTGGAGCAAGAGCCTACGGCTGTTGAATTATTAAAAAATCTTTTAAAGAATAAAAAAATTAAGCCAGAAACTATAGCAGAGGCTAACTCGGTATTATCTATGGCTTATCTAAAGCTAGACAAAAGAAAAGAGGCCTTGAATACACTAAAGATAGCCTCGAAAAACACTAAAGATAAAAACGATAAAGCAAGACTTCTTTACATTGAAGGTCAACTATATGAAAGAGAAAAAAACATAGATTCAGCAAAAACTGTATTTAATCAAATTTTAAATTTCAAAAGAAAAGTTTCAAGAAATATTTTTATAAATGCAAAAGTAAAAGCTCTTTTATATTCAGATTCTTTAGATTCAGAAAAAGAGTTTTCGAAACTAATTAAAAATGAAGAAAACAAACCTTATTTAGACAAAATATATTACGGCTATTCCAGCCTTCTTTTTTCTTTAGACTCCATTAATTCTGGAAAGGATTTTTTAAAAATGGCAATAAAGGAAAACTCATCTGATAAAAAGTTAAAGTCAAAAGCATACATCAAGTTTTCAGAATTAAATTTTAAGGATTCAAATTTTTTATTGGCTGGCAAATACTTGGACAGCACACTTAAAGTGTTAGACCAAAACTCTAAAGAGTTTTGGTTTTATGAAAGACAGAAAAAAGGAATTCAAAACGTTGTTATTCTTGAAGAAAATATAATTTATTATGACAGTTTAATAAGACTTTCAGAGTATGATAAAAAGAAGTTAGATGAAATTTTAAAATCAATTAATATTGAAAACCAATCTGATATTAACCCCAATATACCAAGTCAATCAAGTTTAGACAGAACATTCAAAAAAACCAATTTTTATTTTTACAATGACAGAATAGTTGCTTTTGGAATAGAATCTTTCAAATCAGTGTGGGGGAACAGAGAACGTGACACATATTGGAGAGTTGAGAAATCAATCATAAACAACAAGGAACTATCTAACGAAATAAATAAAAACGAGCAACTTGAAGAAGTCGTTTTGGAAAACGAAGCACAAATGCAGGAACTGTACAAAGACATACCATTTTCTCAATTTAAAAAAGACAGTATAAAGAATCTTTTAGACATATCTAAATTAGAATTGGCCGAGTCATATATTCTGAAATATACAAACTATAATATGGGAGAGAATATCATTACTCAATTTTTGTCCAAGGATCCAAACTCTAAAAGAGCTACTAAAGCAAAATATTTGCTTTACAAATCTTACAAGGTTCAAGGCAACTCAAAATACATTGAAATAAAAGAGGACATTATAAAAAACGACTCGCTTTCAAGATTTGCAAAAATATTATTAAAGGATCAAGATCTTTTGATCGATGAGAACAAGTCCTTGGCGCTTATAGATAGTCTAGGAAAGATGTTTAATAATCAAGATTTTGAAAAAATTATAAAATCAGTTGATTTAAATATTGATATTATAGAGAAAGAAGATTTTCAGATTGATTTAGAGCTATTAAGAGCTCGGTCCTACGGAAGGCTGGAAGGTATAAAGAAATACAACGAACTTCTTAAAGAAGTATCAAAAAAATATGCTGATAACCAAAAAGCGGAAGGCTTAAACAAAATCATTTCTAATATAAATAGAAAATGGAAGGAACCCGGCACATCAAGCCCATCAAAAGATTTCAAATTGATATTTGTTGTCGGCAATACTGATTTTAATAAAAATGACCTTTTAAAAATTGATACTGAAATTAATTTGGCCCTTAAAACTTCAAACAGGGTTTCTTTTGACGTTTACAATTATCAAAACAAACTACTGGTTATTCATGATTTTAAAAGTAAAGAAAAAGCAGAAAACACTGCTTTAAAAATAGCTAAAGAAATCCCTGAGTTACGACTAAAAAATAATTTTGTAGCTTTGTCTTCCCAGTATAAAAACATGCTGATTTACAAGACTTTAGACTTGAATTAATAATATGGCGTTTAATTTATCAAATAACAAACAGATGCAACAAAATAGAGAATCAAATAAAATTGATATTATTGAAAAAACAACAGTAATAGTTGGTAACATCACCTCACAGGCAGATTTTAGAATTGACGGAAAAGTTGAAGGGACTATCTCGACTACAGGAAAAGTTGTAATAGGTGAGGAAGGAATAGTTTCAGGAAAAATTATTTGTGAAAATTCAGATGTCGCAGGAACTATTAAAGGAAATTTAGATGTCGCAGGAATTTTGTCTTTGAAGTCTTCTGCTAGAATTGAAGGAGAGGTTGTCGCAGGCAAGTTGGCCGTTGAGTCAGGAGCAAGCGTAGATGCAAGTATTTCTATGAAAGGTGCTAAAAAAATGAAAGCACTTTCTTCAAATGAAAAAATAAATTCTGAAAAAACAGCGTAACCCTTTTATCATCTTTATTGGTCTTGTTGCCCAAATGGGTTTCACAATTTTCTGTTCAGCTTCTTTGGGAAAGTACATTGACAGTACTTATAATTACGGTAAAACCTTTACAACATACTTAACTTTATTTGGGGTAGCATTGTCGTTTTATGTCTTAATAAAACAACTAAAAAAAATAAATTAAAACTCTTAAAAAATTCTTCTTTCTTAATTTTTGTTTTTTAGTTAATAACCTTACATTTGCGCACATATTTTAATCCAACAATTAAGGCTTAAGTTGAAAAATTTTAAATATTCTATAGTCATATTATTTACCTTGATTTTTGGGCTTTCAATTTCTGCAGCACCAATTGACAACAATACTAAAGATTCAAAGAAAGGCGGAGACCTTAAAACAGAAATCAAAGAATACATTAACCATCATTTAAAAGACAGCCATTCTTATTCTATTACATCTTGGATTAATGAAGAAACCGGCAAAAAGGTATACATAGAAATCCCTTTACCAGTTATTTTATACGACAATGGGTTTCATTTTTTCATGTCCTCTGCTCTAAAGCACGGTAAAAAAGTTGTTGAAAGTAACGGGAGTTTTTTTAAGTTAAATTATCACGACAGTAAAATATATAAAACTAATAAGGAGGGTGTTTTGGATTACAACGAGGATCATCATCCACTAAACGCGCAGCCACTTGACTTTTCAATAACAAAAAATATTGCCACTATTATGCTTGTGGCAATTCTAATGTTCCTGCTGTTTTCAGGTTTGGCAAAATCGTTTACAACTAATAAAGGAATATCTAAGGGAGTAGGAAGGTTTTTCGAACCTATTATATTGTATATAAGAGATGAAATTGCTATTCCAAATATTGGAGAAAAAAAATATAAAAACTACATGAGTTATTTATTAACTGTGTTTTTCTTTGTTTGGTTTTTGAACATGTTAGGACTAACACCATTAGGTGTGAATGTAACAGGAAATATTGCAGTTACTTTTTCACTGGCACTACTAACGTTTTTAATAACAAACTTTACAGCCAATAAAAATTATTGGGGACATATATTTTGGATGCCAGGAGTTCCTGTGTTTATTAAATTAGTTTTGGCTCCAATTGAGCTTTTAGGTGTTTTTATTAAGCCGTTTTCACTGCTTATTAGATTATATGCTAATATACAAGCAGGACACATAGTGCTTTACAGTTTAATTGGGTTAATGTTTATTTTCAATAATTTAGTTGGCTCAAGTTTATCGTTTGCATTAGCTTTTTTCATCGCAATTATTGAGATTTTAGTAGCGCTATTACAAGCTTATATTTTTACAATGCTATCGGCATTATATTTTGGATTTGCAGTTGCGGAGGAGGATCATTAAAAAAGAATGTTTAATTAAAATTATATAAATATGGAAATACCAGTAATCGTAGGTGGAGGATTAGTAGTAATCGGAGTTGGAATTGGAATCGGATTGATAGGAAACGGAGCTATGGAAGCTATCGGACGTCAGCCTGATGCTAGTGGAAAAATTCAAGTTGCTGCTCTTATTTTAGCTGCCCTTGTTGAAGGTATAGGCTTTGCTGCACTTTTTGCACTATAGTCAATTATCAAAACTTTTTACAGCACAGCTAACCTTGTGAAAGCGTGCTGTAAAAAGATAATTTAAATAATTAAAAAAATGGAAAAACTTATAACTGAATTTTCGATTGGTTTGTTTTTTTGGCAAACAATTATATTCATTCTGTTAATTTTTTTACTAAAGAAATTTGCTTGGAAGCCTATTTTAGACGCAGTAAATGAAAGAGAAGAAGGGATAAAAAACGCATTGCTTTCGGCTGAAAAAGCTAAAGAAGAAATGGCCTCTTTACAGTCTGACAACGAAGAGACTTTAAAAAAGGCAAGATCTGAAAGAGATTCACTTTTAAAAGAAGCACGAGAAATCAAACAACAGCTAATTGATGAGGCTAAAAATGAAGCCAAAAATGAAGCTAAAAAAATTATTTCTCAAGCACAAGAAACTATTCAAAACGAAAAAAATGCTGCGATTGTTGATTTAAAAAATCAAGTAGCAAGCCTTTCCATTGACATAGCAGAGAAAGTTTTAAAAGAAAAATTATCCGACGATCAATCGCAAATGAATTTAGTTAAAGACCTTGTTAAAGAAGTTACATTAAAATAAATGAAAACAAATAGAGCTGCAATTCGCTATGCTAAAGCATTAATTTTAGAATCTATTGAAAAAGATAGTCTAGAATCAATGTATTCTGACATGCAGACAGTTCTAAAAACTTTTAAAGAAAATCAAAATTTACAATCCTTAACTGAAAGCAGAGTAATTAAAAACAGCGTTAAATTAAGCACTCTTAATTTAATCTTTAAAGATCTTACGAAACTTACAAATAGTTTAATCAATGTGCTATCAGACAACAATAGAATAGCTCTTTTCGAAGTAATATCATTTAAGTTTATTGAGCTTTATAAAGAACACATGGGGATTCAATCCGCTCTTGTTACGACTGCAGTTCCATTAAACGACGAGATGAAATCTCACGTACTTGAAGTTATCTCTAAACTAACTAATAAGGAAACAATCCTAACTAATAAAACAGACAGCAGTCTTATAGGAGGGTTTGTTTTGAGGCTAGGAGATATTGAATATAACGCCAGTTTTAAAAATAAACTTAAAACTATAAAACAAGAATTTACAAAAAATACTAATTTATCAACATCATAGATTATGTCACAAATTAAACCAGCTGAAGTTTCAGCAATACTAAAAAAACAATTAATGGGATTAGACGCCTCTGCATCTTTAGATGAAGTTGGTACAGTCCTACAAGTAGGTGATGGAATTGCCAGAGTTTACGGATTGTCTAATGTTCAATATGGAGAATTAGTTTCTTTTGATTCAGGACTTGAGGGAATTGTGCTTAATCTTGAAGAAGATAATGTAGGAGTTGTTTTACTTGGTCCTTCAAAAGAAATTAGTGAAGGAGATACAGTTAAAAGAACACAAAGAATTGCTTCTATTAATGTTGGAGAGAAAATAGTAGGGAGAGTCGTGAATGCACTAGGAAAGCCTATTGATGGTAAAGGAAATATTGAAGGCAAGCTTTATGAAATGCCACTTGAAAGAAAAGCCCCTGGAGTTATCTTTAGACAACCAGTAAATGAACCTATGCAAACAGGAATAAAATCCATTGATGCAATGATACCGGTTGGGCGTGGACAAAGAGAACTAGTTATTGGAGATAGACAAACAGGGAAAACAACAGTTTGTATTGATACAATTCTTAACCAAAAAGAGTTTTATGACGCAGGCGAACCTGTTTACTGTATTTATGTTGCTATTGGTCAAAAAGCATCAACAGTTGCGGGAATTGCAAAAACTCTTGAAGACAAAGGTGCTATGGCCTACACAACTATTGTAGCGGCGAATGCCTCAGACCCTGCGCCTATGCAGGTGTATGCTCCGTTTGCAGGTGCTGCGATTGGAGAGTTTTTTAGAGATACAGGAAGACCAGCTCTAATTATTTATGATGATTTATCTAAGCAAGCTGTGGCATATCGTGAGGTTTCACTTTTATTAAGAAGACCACCGGGAAGAGAAGCTTATCCTGGGGATGTTTTCTATTTACATTCTAGATTATTGGAGAGAGCTTCTAAGGTAATTGCAGATGATGCTATCGCTAAAGACATGAATGATTTACCAGATTCTTTAAAGCCTATTGTTAAAGGAGGAGGATCTTTAACGGCATTACCAATTATTGAAACACAAGCAGGAGACGTTTCTGCATATATCCCTACAAATGTAATTTCTATTACTGATGGACAAATATTTTTAGAATCAAACCTTTTTAACTCAGGAGTAAGACCAGCTATTAATGTTGGGATTTCGGTTTCAAGAGTTGGTGGATCTGCTCAAATTAAGGCAATGAAGAAGGTTTCAGGAACACTTAAATTAGATCAAGCTCAATTTAGAGAACTTGAAGCATTTGCAAAATTTGGTTCTGATTTAGATGATGCCACATTAAATGTAATTGAAAAAGGAAAGAGAAATGTTGAAATTTTAAAGCAAGCTCAAAATGATCCATTTACAGTAGAGGATCAAGTAGCAATTATTTTTGCAGGGTCTAAAAATTTACTTAAAAAGGTGCCTGTAAATAAGGTTAAAGAATTTGAAAGAAAATATATTGACTTTTTAAATGCAAAACATAAAAAGACAATGGAGACAATTAAGTCAGGAAAATTAACAGATGATGTTATAAGTGTTTTAACTAAGGCTGCGGACGAATTAAGCTCTACATATTAAATAGATTAATTAATGGCGAATCTTAAAGAAATTAGAATTAGAATTGGGTCTGTATCTTCAACTATGCAGATAACTAGCGCTATGAAAATGGTTTCTGCAGCTAAATTGAAAAAAGCTCAAGATGCTATTACAGCAATGAGGCCATATTCTGATAAGCTTTCAGAGCTAATGCAAAGCTTTAGCGGCACTAGTGGAGGAGGAAGCAAATCATTTACTGAAAACAGAAAGCTAAATAAAGTATTGGTTGTAGCAATAAGCTCTAATCGAGGTTTGTGTGGCGCCTTTAATGCGAATATCGCTAAAGAAGCGTCAATGTTTAAGTCAAAAGAAAAATTTAGAGATTCAAAAATTGATTTTTTAACAATAGGAAAAAAAATCAATGACACGCTATCAAAAACTGAAACTATTATTGAAAACGACAGTGATGTTTTCGAAGATTTAAACTATGAAAATGTTGGTAAAATTGCTGACAATCTAATGAATCTTTTTATTTCAAACGATTACGATCATATAGAAATTATATACAACTCATTTAAAAATGCGGCCACTCAGATTATTAAATCTGAACAATTCTTGCCTATACCTATTAAAGAAAATGAAGGATCAGATAATTTAGACTATATTTTTGAGCCTTCTCTTGAAAACATTACTAATACTTTGATCCCAAAATCCTTAAAGATTCAATTGTTTAAAGCTATTAGAGATTCTTTTGCAAGCGAACATGGTGCTAGAATGACAGCAATGCATAAAGCTACTGACAATGCTTCTGAACTTAGAGATGAGCTTAAGCTTACTTACAACAAAGCAAGACAAGCTTCAATTACAAACGAAATACTCGAGATTGTTGGTGGTGCGGAAGCTTTAAATAGCTAAAATTATAATTACTATTTTATCAATTATGGTATTAAAAATAGTCAACAAGTCAAACAATAAACTTCCACAATACGAAACTGAGCTTTCAGCCGGGATGGATGTTCGAGCATTTTTAGATAGTTCAATAACTTTAGAGCCACTTGATAGAATTCTTATAAAAACAGGCCTTTTTGCAGAATTAGAAAAAGGATTTGAAATTCAGGTTAGACCAAGGAGCGGTTTGGCTCTTAAAAAAGGAATAACTGTATTAAATTCGCCAGGCACAATAGATGCTGATTATAGAGGTGAAATAGGAGTTATACTTATTAACCTTTCTAAAGATAAATTTGTTATTAGTTCCGGAGACAGAATAGCTCAGCTTGTAGTTTGTAAACACGAGCAACCAAAAATTGTATTAAGCAACTCTTTAAGTGAAACACAAAGAGGTGATAAGGGATTTGGAAGTACAGGAATAAATTAAATACTATGAAATTAATAATACCCATGGCAGGTAGAGGCTCTCGATTAAGGCCTCATACTTTTACCACAGCTAAGCCGTTAGTTAAAATAGCAGGCAAGAGTATTTTAGCTCAATTAATTAAAGATGCTGTTAAATTGTTAGATGAGCCGATTGAAGAAATGGCTTTTATTGTCGGAGACGAGTCTTTTTTTGGAATTGAAATTGTTCAAGAGTTAAAATTATTAGCACAGAAATACGGTTCAGTCGCAACTATATATAGGCAACTTAACCCGTTGGGAACTGGTCATGCAATTATGTGTGCAGATAAATCTTTAAGCGGAAAAGCATTAGTAATTTACCCAGACACTTTAATTAAGACTAATGAGAGTTTTGATAAGGAAGCAGATGCGGTTATATGGACAAAAGAAGTTGAAAACCCTGAAGCTTACGGAGTTGTTAAATTAAATGAAAAAGGAAATATAACCGCTCTAGTTGAAAAGCCGAATGAATTTGTTTCAAATCTAGCAGTGATTGGCTTGTATTATTTTAAAGAAATAGCACAATTAAAAAACCAGCTTCAACAAGTTATTGATGAAAATATAATGAATTCTGGAGAGTATCAAATAAATGACGGCTTACTAAAAATGATGAGTGACGGTAAAATATTTAAAGTCGGAAAGGTATCAGCTTGGTTAGATTGCGGAAATGTTAAAAGCTCTATTAATTCAAACAAAGAAATGCTTAATTTTCATAGTAAAGATAAATTACAATTGAAATCAGAAAATGTTAAGTTAATTAATTCAAAGATCATTGAGCCTGTATTTATTGATGACAATGTTGTAATTGAAAACTCCACTATTGGCCCCCATGTTTCTATATATAAAGACACAAAAATTTTAGATTCACATATAGAAAACTCAATAATTGGTAAGCATACTCAAGTTTTAAACGCTCAAATTAACAACTCTATGATTGGTAATAATTGCAAATATGATGGCAATTATAAATCTATAAATATTGGAGATTTCAGTGAGTTAATTTAACTTGCTGTAATGAGAAAAATAATTATTGTCTTTTTCCTGCTTATTACAAGCTGTAATTTAACCAAAAATGCGAGCTCAAACTCAGTTTTAAAAAAAATACCAACAAAAATTTTAAAAGAAAAAATAGACAACAATAAGAATAAATTCTCCTATTTAATGCTGCGTTCACAAGCAACAATTGTTAACAATGGATCAACCAATCAATTCAATCTTTCAATAAGACTGAAAAAACAAGAACAAATCTTAATTAGCGGATCACTTTTAATCCCGCTGTTTAAGGGATTACTTACTAAAAATAATTTAGCATTTTACGAGAAACTCAATAAGTCATTTTACAAAGGTAATTACGACTATATTTCAGAACTATTGAATTTCCAATTTTCATTATCATCATTTGAAAATTTAATAACAGGAAAGCCTATTGTGAATTTGAACAATCAAAAGCTTAGACAAAGTCTAGAAAACAAAAATTATTTACTGAGTTCATTTGACAGAAAAAACAAATTGAATTACAAGTATTATTTTGAGCCTATTACTTTTAATTTGATAAAACAGGTTGTTACAGATAATAAACAAAGTAGTTTAACAATCGAGTACGATAATTTTAAAGCGATAGACAAAAATATATTTCCTCAAAAAGTTATAATAATCGCCCAAAGTAAAGGAAAAGAATTGAAAATTAATCTCAATTCAAAAGTTAGAAGAATTAACGAAGAAATTTCTTTTCCATTTAAAATACCTAGTGGATATAAAAAAATTCAACTATGATTTTTTTTAGAATCTCAAAGCAAAGTTTTTTAATATTAGCATTTTTATTAAGCGCTTTATTAGTCAATGCTCAAAAATCAACTCAAAAGCAATTAGAAGATAAAAAAGCTGACATCAAAAAAGAATTGAAAGAAATAAACGCACTGCTTTTTACAAACAAACAAAAAAAAGCAGCACTTTTTAGTGATGTTGAAAACCTTAGTTACAAGATTGAAAGAAAACAAGAACTAATTAAACTTACAAATCAGCAAATAAATCTGTTAAATCAGGAAATTGAAGACAATACTAAATCCATAGAAAAACTAGAAAAGGATCTTTTTGAGGTTAAAGAGGCGTATAAGGAAATGATCTTAAAATCTTTTAAATCTAAATCAGGTAAAAACAGACTTATGTTTATCCTTTCCTCTGAAACTTTCTTTCAAGCATTTAAGCGTACTCAGTATATAAAACAGTATTCGTTATTTAGAAAAAATCAAGCAAAAAAAATAGGATTAATTTCAGAGGAGCTTAAAGAAATTAAAAAAGAATTGCTTTTTAAAAGAGATTTCAAAGAAGGCTTGCTAACAAAAAACAGATCAACTCAAAAAACTTTGGAAATAGAAAAAAAGGAAGCAAACAACATTGTTTATAAACTTAGAAATCAAGAAAAAAAATATAAAAGAAATATTATAGCTAAAGAAAAAGAAAGTCAAAAAATTGATAAGCAAATTGATAAATTGATTAGAGAAGCTATTGCAAGATCAAACAAAAATAAATCTAGCAAAAACCCTAAAGGGTTTAATTTAACGCCAGAAGCAAAAGCATTAGCAAAAAAGTTTGAATTGAATAAAGGAAAATTACCATGGCCTGTTTCAAGAGGCGTTGTCATTCAAAAATTCGGAACTCAACCACATCCTGTTGTTAAAACAGCTAAAATCAAAAGCAACGGAATAGTTATAGCAACTGAAAAATTCCAAAAAGTAAAAACGGTTTTTGAAGGAAGTGTGTTATCCGTTCTTCAGTTTAGAGGAAGTAATCCGACTGTTTTGATTCAACACGGAAATTATATTACAGCTTATAAAAATCTATCGAGAGTGTTTGTTAGTAAAGGAGACAGGGTAAGTTCAAGTCAATATATAGGTGAAGTTTTTACTAACTCTTCTACTGGAAAATCTTCAATTCAATTTAGTGTATTTCAAAAAACCACTCCACTAAATCCTTTACAGTGGATTTTAAAAATGAATTAAATTATTTGTAGTTCAAAGCCATTTTAGTCAGGTATTTCCCAAGTATATCAAACTCTAAGTTGACAGCATCATCTTTTTTTAAAGTTTTAAAACTTGTATTGTGATACGTGTAAGGAATGATAGCTACCTTGAATTGAGTAGTTTTTGAATCTATGACTGTTAAACTAATTCCGTTTACAGCTATAGATCCTTTTTCAACAGTAATATTATTTGATTTTTTGTATTCAATTATAAATTCCCAACTTCCATTTTTTTCTTCAACATAAGTACATTTACCAACTTGATCAACATGCCCTTGTATCATGTGACCATCTAGTCTGTCTCCAATTTTCATGGCTCTTTCTAAATTTATAATATCACCAACCATCCAGCTGCCAATGGTAGTTTTATTTGTTGTTTCTTCAATCGCAGTTACTGTGTATGATTTGTTATTTATGCTAACTACAGTTAAACAAATTCCGTTGTGAGAGACGCTCTGATCAATTTTCAGTTCAGACGTTAGCTCGCAAGACAAGGTAATGTCAAGGTTGTTTTTAGTTTTTTTAATATCAACTATTTCTGCTTGGTGTTCAACAATTCCTGTAAACATGAGTATTAATTTATATCTTTAAGATTGGATAAAATTAATAATAATAAAAGAACAAATGACATGAAGAACGAAACTTTACCTATTGTAGGTGTTTCTTGCGGAGATCCAAACGGAATTGGAATAGAAGTCATTTTAAAATCTTTAAGTGACAGTAGAATATTAAGTTTTTTTACTCCAGTGATTTTTTGTAATTATAAATTAATTTCGGATCAAAAAAAACAGCTGAATCTTGAAATAGATCAAATAAAAATTGATTCAAGCCAAAAGCCTGTTAACGGAAAAGTTAATATTATTAATGTTTGGGAGGAAGATTTTATTACAACATTTGGTAAACCAACAAAGGATTCAGGAACAAAGTCATTTTTGTCACTTCAGTCGGCTGTAAAAGCTTTAATTAACGATAGTATTAATTTATTGGTTACTGCTCCAATTAATAAAAACAACATTCAGAGTGAAGAATTTAAATTCCCAGGTCATACAGATTACTTAGCAAAAGAACTTAGTGGTGAAAGCTTGATGTTTATGATCTGTGATGAATTAAAGGTAGGTTTGTTAACAGACCATATTCCTTTAAAAGACATTAATTCACATATTACAAAACAAAGAATTGAGCAAAAATTTTCTTTAATTAATGAATCTTTAAAAAAAGATTTTGGGATACAAAAGCCTAAAATTGCAGTTTTGTCTATTGACCCTCATGTTGGAGACGGGGGAGTTATAGGAAATGATGACCAAGATTTATTAAAGCCAGTACTTTTAGAAATTGCATCAAAAGGTAATTTGGTTTTTGGACCTTTTTCAAGTGACAGTTTTTTTGGTTCAGGGTTGCATAAAAAATATGATGCTGTTTTGGCAATTTACCATGACCAAGGCCTTATTCCTTTTAAAACCTTGTCTTTTGGTTCTGGGGTTAATTATACCGCAGGATTAAATAAAATAAGAACTTCACCTGACCATGGGACAGGCTATGATATTGCAGGTAAGGGACTTGCAGATTCTACTTCTTTTAAAAATGCTATATTTTCTGCAATCGATATTTTAAAATCAAGAAATTTGTTTGATGATCTAAATAAAAACCCGTTAACTTCGTCCAATTCGAAAACAGGAAAAAAATAGTCTGTTAAAATTATAATATTTCTTATATTCGCAGGCTCAAACTTAGCATTATGCAGTTTCTAAATCAGTTTGTAATTAGTTTTACTGGATTAAAAGAAGGAGAGCATGAGTATAAGTATGAGCTAGAAGAGAAGTTCTTTGAACATTTTGATTATAACGATTTTAATAGTTGCAAAATTGACGCAAAAGTTATTTTGAATAAAAAATCTAATTTATTAGAGTTTAATTTTTATTCAAATGGAAAGATCAACTTAAACTGTCATGTTTCTAATGAACCTTTTGAATATATTCAAAAGCATAATATGAAATTGGTAGTAAAGTTTAGTTCTGAATTATCTGACGATAATGAGGAGCTTTTGGTTTTACCTGTTGGTCAAACTCAAATAAATGTAGGGAAATACTTGTTTGAAATGATAGTATTATCTTTACCTATTAAAATTATACATCCCGGAGTAAAAGACGGTTCTTTAGAAACAGAAACCTTAAAAAGACTTAGAGAGTTTGAATCAAATGTTCTTGATAAAAAAGACAAAAGCGATCCCAGGTGGGACAAATTAAAAGATTTAATATAATAGATTATGGCACATCCTAAAAGAAAAATTTCCAAAACTAGAAGAGACAAAAGAAGAACTCACTATAAAGTTTCAGACTCTCAGATAGCAACATGTAAAACTACAGGAGAAGCTCACTTATACCATAGAGCTCACTGGCATGAAGGAAAATTATATTATAGAGGTAAAGTTTTGATTGACAATACTGTAGAAGCAGAAGCTTAATACAGTTTTTTAAAAAAATTGCATTTTTTACACTTTTTTTGCGTTTTTTTGCCATTTTTTGCCATTTTTTTGCCATTTTTGATCAAAATTCTATTAAACGATTTTGAAAAATATTAACGCTTCTATAACTGCGGTGGGTTCTTTTTTGCCTGAGAAAATTTTAAACAATAAAGATTTAGAAACAATTGTTGACACTAATGATGAGTGGATAACAACTCGTACAGGAATTAAAGAAAGAAGAATTTTAGATAAGGGCATAGGAACTTCCCATATGGCAATTAAAGCGGCTATTGCCATTATTAACAAGAAAAAACTAGATCCATTAGAAATTGATTTAGTAATTGTAGCAACTATTACTCCTGACATGCAAGCAACTGCAACTGCAGCATATGTAGCTTCTGAAATTGGAGCATCTAATGCTTTTGGGTTTGATATTAGCGCTGCTTGTTCAGGATTTTTATACGGGATGTCTACAGCATCTGCGTTTATTGAATCTGGCAGGTACAAAAAAATTATTTTAATAGGAGCTGATAAAATGTCTTCAATAGTTGACTATTCCGACAGAAATACATGTATTATTTTTGGTGATGGCGCAGGCGCTGTTCTATTAGAACCAAACAGTGAAGGGTATGGTGTTCAAGACGAGTATTTGCGTTCTAATGGTTCTAATAGAGACTTATTAAGAATTGAGGCTGGAGGGTCTCAAACACCAACAACAAAACAAACAGTAGAAAATAAAAAGCATTTCATATATCAAGATGGTAAAAACGTTTTTAAGCATGCAGTTTCAAATATGTCAGATGCTTCTGAACAAATTATGAAACGCAATAATTTAACCCACCTTGATGTAAATTATTTAGTCGCTCACCAAGCGAACAAAAGAATAATAGACGCAACATCTAATAGAATGGGTATTAAAGATAAAAAGGTGCTTATGAACATACACAGGTATGGTAATACAACCGCAGCAACAATTCCTTTACTATTATTTGATTTTGAGTCTAAATTCAAAAAAGGAGATAACATTATTTTTGCCTCTTTCGGAGCTGGCTTTACTTGGGGAGCAATGTATTTAAAATGGGCCTATAACAACTAATTATTATTACTATGAACATTAAAGAAATTCAACAGTTAATTAAATTTGTCGCAAAATCTGGAGTTAGCGAAGTAAAAATCGAATCAAAAGATTTAAAACTAAGTGTTAAAACCGGAGCTTCAGGCAATATGGTAACAAATAGTGAACCTGTAATGATTAATACTCAACCTGTAGTTCAGAACGTACCATTGGTAAGTAAAACAGAACCTGTTAGTTCACAAAGTGTAGATACAGCTGAAGAAGATCATTTGATCACTATTAAATCTCCAATTATAGGAACTTTTTACAGAAAACCATCTCCAGATAAACCAAACTTTATAGAAATAGGTGATTTAATAAGTGAAGGAAGCGTTTTGTGTGTTGTTGAAGCAATGAAGCTTTTTAATGAAATAGAATCAGAATACTCTGGTAAAATTGTAAAAATTTTAGTTGACGATTCATCTCCTGTTGAGTTTGACCAACCTTTATTTGTGATAGACCCTTCTTAATCATATACCTATGTTTAAAAAAATATTAATTGCCAATAGGGGTGAAATAGCCTTGAGAATTATTAGAACTTGTAAGGAAATGGGAATACAAACAGTAGCAGTTTATTCTGTGGCTGACGAAGAAAGTTTGCATGTTAAATTTGCGGACGAAGCGGTTTGTATAGGTCCGGCTAATAGCTCGGAATCATATTTAAAAATTCCTAATATTATAGCTGCAGCAGAAATTACTAACGCTGATGCAATTCATCCTGGTTATGGTTTTTTATCTGAAAACTCTAGATTTTCAAAAATATGTGATGAACATAAAATAAAATTTATAGGAGCTTCTTCCGAAATGATTGATAGAATGGGGGACAAGGCTTCAGCAATTGCAACTATGAAAGAAGCAGGAGTTCCTACAATACCAGGCTCAGGGGGAATTATAGATTCTTTTGAAAAAGCTAAAAAAATAGCTAAAAAAATAGGTTATCCAGTTATGATAAAAGCCACTGCAGGAGGTGGCGGAAAAGGTATGAGAGCAGTTTGGAGCGAGGAGGGTTTTTTGGATTTATGGGAAAGCGCAAAACAAGAGGCATTTGCGTCATTTGGGAACGACGGAATGTATATGGAAAAACTAGTAGAGGACCCGAGACATATCGAAATACAAATCGTAGCAGATAAATTTGGTAAAGCTTCTCATTTATCTGAAAGAGATTGCTCAATTCAAAGAAGACATCAGAAGTTAACAGAAGAGACTCCTTCTCCATTTATGACAGATGAACTTAGGGAGAGGATGGGAAAAGCTGCAGTCAAAGCATCTGAGTATATTAAATACGAGGGAGCAGGAACAATAGAATTTTTAGTTGATAAAAACAGAAATTTTTATTTCATGGAAATGAATACTAGAATTCAAGTAGAACATCCAATTACTGAACAGGTTATAGACTATGATTTAATTAAAGAACAAATAAAAGTTGCATCTGGCATTAAGGTCTCAGGTGAACATTATTTTCCTAAACTTCATTCAATTGAGTGTAGAATTAATGCAGAAGATCCGTTCAAAGGATTTAGGCCTTCACCTGGAAAGATAACAAATCTACATTTACCAGGGGGCCATGGAGTTAGATTAGACACTCATGTGTATAGCGGATATACGATTCCACCTAATTACGATTCTATGATTGCTAAATTGATCGTAACAGCTCAAAACAGGAAGGATGCCATTGATAAAATGCGTAGAGCTTTAGATGAATTTATTATAGAGGGAATAAAAACAACAATTCCTTTTCACAAACAACTTATGAATCATCCTGATTATATTTCGGGGAACTATACCACAAAGTTTATGGAAGATTTTGAAATGGAAGAAAAATAAATTATAAAAAATCAGCTACTATTTTTTCTGTTATTTGAACCGCATTTGTAGCTGCACCTTTTCTAAGATTGTCGGCCACTACCCACAGATTTATAGCCTTTTCGTGAGAAAAATCTTTTCTTATTCTTCCAACAAAAACTTCATCTTTGTTTTTTGAATACAATGGCATCGGATAGTCAAGATTTAAAATATCATCTTTTACTATCACTCCATTGGTTTCTTTTAATAGTTGAGTAATTTCTGACACATCAAATGATTTTTCTAACTCTATATTTATTGATTCGCTATGCCCCCCAATTACCGGGATCCTTACAGCAGTAGCACTAACACTAATGGAAGGGTCTAGTATTTTGTGAGTTTCGTTTGACAGTTTCATTTCTTCTTTAGTATATCCGTTCTCCAAAAAATCATCACAATGAGGAATGGCATTTTGATGAATCCTATAATTATATGCCATTTCACCCTCAATATCGTTATATTCATTTTCGAGTTGTTTTAGTGCTTTAAGTCCAGTTCCTGTAATAGATTGATATGTCGAAACGATCACTCTTTTAATACCATACTTTTTGTGAATAGGGGCTAAAACCATTAACATTTGAATTGTTGAGCAATTTGGATTAGCAATTATTTTATCGTTTTTTTCAATTTCTGAGCCATTAATTTCAGGTATTATTAGCTTTTTAGACGGGTCCATTCTCCATGCTGATGAATTATCAATTACAACTGTCCCAATTTTTGCAAATTTAGGAGCCCACAATAAAGAAGTTTCGCTACCTGCTGAAAAAATAGCAATGTCAGGCTGTTTCAAAAGCGCCTCATCTAAATCTATAACTGTGTAGTCTTTACCACAATATGAAACTATTTTACCCACAGAATTTTTCGAAGCGACAAGAAGTAGTTCATCAAAATGTAAACTTCTTTCTTTTATAACATCAAGCATTACACTTCCAACCATTCCGGTAGCACCAACAATTGCAATTCTCATATTTTAATTTTTAACAAAAATAAATATTTATGATTAACGATTTGGTAGTTGACACAAATAAGTCAATTTTAAAACAAAAAGTTACAGATACAACACTATCTGGACACATTTCTTTTTATTCTTCTTGAAATAGAACTAATTAACTCATATGAAATGGTATTAGCTTTTTTTGAAAATTCTTCTGCCGTGTATGAATTATCATCAAAGAAAATAACTTCGTCTCCCTCTTCACAGTTTATTTCAGTAACATTTACCATTATCATATCCATGCATACATTTCCAATAATCTTAGCCATTTTATTTCCAATCAGCACTTCCCCATTGCCTTTGCCGTATTGCCTGCCGATTCCATCAGCGTGACCAATTGGAAGAGTGGCAATAACAGTAGGGGTTTCAGCAATAAAGCCTTTATTATATCCTACTGAACCTCCAGGTTTAAGTTCATGAATTTGAGAAATAACAGTTTTCAATGTTAATACTGGCTTTAGATCAGCTTTAAATCTAGTGTCATTTCCAAACCCATATAGCCCAATTCCCGACCTCACCATATTGAACTGAAAATCAGAATAGTTCAATATTCCAGATGTATTTAAAAGGTGTTTTTTTATGGATCTATTTAAATCTTTTTCAACAATTTCACTAATTGAAATAAACTCTTCAATTTGTTTTTTAGTGTAGTTTTTTTCATCTAAATCTTCAGAAGCTCCCAGATGTGAAAAAATATATTTTGGTAAATTTTGTTTTATTAATGGGGTTAGTTTTTGTAAATCCTTTTTTAAAAACCCAAGCCTGTTCAAACCAGTATTAAACTTTATATGATATGGATAAGTTTTTATATTTTCTTTATTTAATTTTTTTGTAAAAAACGAGAATATTCTAAATGAATAAATGCTAGGCTCTAAATGATTACTTAATATATCATCAAAATCATTTTCTTGAGGGTGTAAAACAAGAACAGGAATTTTTATCCCCACTTTTCTTAGTTCAATCCCTTCTTGTGTGTAAGCAACAGCTAGATAATCAACTCCAAGCCTTTCTAATTCTTTTGAAATAATGGTTGAGTCGCTTCCATATGAAAAGGCTTTCACTACAGCCATAAACTTTGTATTCACATTTAATTTAGACTTTAAAAAATCTAAATTACTTTTTAAGTTTTTAAGTTTAATCTCTACAGTTGTTTCTTTAACAGACATTGCTAGAATTTTCTTTTATTCATTCTTTTTATAAAAACTTCTCTTGATAAAGGCTCGTATTCTTTCTTTTCTCCTATTAAAACTAATTCTTTCATTTCCTCTTTTCTATAGCTGTAACCAGCAGGGTTTCCTGTTTCAACACATACCGCATAAACCTTCTTGACTTCTTCTGCACATGCCATTAAATTAGGTATTGGCCCAAATGGATTACCTTCATAATCCATGTCAAGTCCAGCTACAATTATCCTTTGACCGTTATTAGCAAGAGTATTGCATACTTTCACTAATGATTGATCAAAAAACTGAGCCTCATCAATTCCAACAACATCAACACCTTTACAATTGTCTAGTATTTCCTTAGGGCTAGAAATTATTGTTGCTAAAATTTCATTTTTAGCATGAGAGATTATTTTATTATTAGGATTTCTAGAATCAATTTTTGGTCTGTATACTCTATATTTATTTCCAGATAACTCAACTTTTTTAATTCTTTTTATAAGTTCTTCTGTTTTCCCAGAAAACATAGACCCGCAAATAACTTCTAATCTACCTTTAAATACATGCTTTTGCTTCATCTTAGTAATATTTATTGAAATCTCTTACAAAGTAGTTAACTTTAAAGATTCGTCAAAGGTCTTAAATTTAATTCAACATGGCAAAACTATATATAGTTCCAACACCAATAGGAAATTTAGAGGATATTACATTTAGAGCTATCAATATCTTAAAAGATGTTAATCTTATTTTATGTGAAGATACTAGAAGAAGCAAAAATTTATTAACTCATTACAATATTGAAACTCCTTTACGTTCACATCATAAGTTTAATGAACACAAGGAGGTAGGAAAAATTGTCGATAAAATTTTATCAGGCGAAAAAATTGCTTTGATTTCAGATGCCGGAACACCAGGAATTTCTGATCCTGGTTTTTTAGCAGTTAGAACCTGTCTTGAAAATAATATTGAAGTAGAATGTTTACCTGGCGCAACCGCCTTAATACCGGCGCTTGTTAATAGCGGGATTCCTTTTGACAAGTTTGTTTTTGAAGGGTTTTTGCCAGTTAAAAAAGGAAGAAAAACTAGACTTGAAAAACTTATTGACGAAAACAGAACGATGATTTTTTATGAGTCTCCTCATAAGCTTTTAAAAACATTAAGAGACTTTAGTAATTGTTTCGGACCTGAAAGAAAAGTTTCAATATCTAGAGAAATCACTAAAATATATGAAGAAACAATCCGCGGAAGCCTAGAAGATATTGTAAATTTATTTATGGAAAAACCGCCAAAAGGAGAATTCGTAATTATTGTAGAGGGTTGTAAAAACTAATAATGAATTGGGTTATAAAAAACAATACGGACAAACAATCTGTAAAAAAGCTTTCAGATGAATTAAATATTTCCCCCATCTTATCTTCAATGCTTGTCAAAAGAGAAATTAAAACTTTTGACCAGGCAAAAATTTTTTTTAGACCGAATTATGAAATGCTTCATGACCCTTTTTTAATGAAGGACATGAATCTTGCTGTCGAGAGGGTTCAAAAAGCTATATGCGACAAAGAGTCTATTATGATTTTTGGAGACTATGATGTTGACGGAACTAGTTCTGTCGCCTTATTGTCTCTTTACTTGGATTCTATTGGGTTAAAGGTCTCTACATATTTACCAGATAGAAAATCCGAAGGATACGGAATATCTATTAAAGCAATAGACAATGCTTTTGAAAATAAACAAAAACTAATTATTGCTCTAGATTGTGGTATTAAGGCGCATAAACAGGTGAATTATGCTAAAGAAAAAGGGATTGAATTTATAATATGTGACCATCACAATCCTGACGAAAACATCCCTCAAGCTTTAGCTGTTTTAAATCCAAAGAGAAAAGATTGTGTTTACCCATATAAAGAATTATGTGGATGTGGAGTTGGGTTTAAATTTGTTCAAGCCATAGAATCAAAGCAATTAGTAGACAATAAAATTATAAACTATCTAGATTTAGTTGCTCTAGCAATTGCAGCAGATGTTGTGCCTTTGACTGGAGAAAACAGGGTTTTAGCTTTTATTGGGCTACAAATTATTAATTCAAATCCTAAATTAGGGATCCACAGTCTTCTTAAAAAAAACACTAAGAAAGAATACACCATTAGCGATCTAATGTTTTATGTTGCACCTCGAATAAATGCTGCAGGACGAATTAAACATGCTTCATTGGCACTAGAATTACTAATTAGTAAAGAAAAAAAATCTGCAGAAAAATTAGCTTTAGAAATAGAAGAATTAAATACTTTAAGAAGAGAAATTGAAAGAGAGATGACTAGTCAGGCAGTTGGTCAAGTTGATAAATCAAATCAAAAATTAAACTCTATTGTTGTCTTTGATTCAGAATGGAATAAAGGGGTTGTAGGGATTGTTGCTTCAAGACTTGTCGATAAATATTACAAACCTTCAGTGGTGTTTTGTGAATCTTCTAAAGATTATTTAACAGCTTCTGCAAGATCAATCAAAGGCTTAGATCTTTACTTGATAATGAATGAGTGTAAGCAATATATTGATCAGTTTGGAGGACACAAATATGCTGCAGGACTAACAATCAAAAAAGAAAATCTAGAACCATTTAAAAAACAATTTGAGCATATTGTTTCTCATACAATTGATAGTAGTATTTTTGAACAGGAAATACAGATTGAGTCTAAGATTAACCTAAGCGAGATTACACCAAAATTTTTTAGAATATTAAAACAGTTTGAACCTTTTGGCACTGGAAATAAATCTCCTTTGTTTTTATCGGAAAATCTAAGATTAAAAGGCAAGTCTTTTGAACTAGGAAAAGAAAAAGAACATATAAAGCTTAATTTGACTCAAGACGGCATAAATTCGTACTCGTCAATTGGATTTAGGTTTTCTAATAAATTTAATGATATTGAAAACAAAGAAAATTTTTCAGCGGTTTATAATATCGACGAAAATAACTGGAAAGATATTTCAAGCATTCAATTAAAGCTAAAAGATTTAAAATAAAAAAAGCCTCTTTTTCAAGAGGCTTTTTTTTATGAACAGAAAATCTGTTTTTAGAATCTATAAGTAAATCCTAAGTTCCAAGTTCTTCCCCATCCAGGAAAAACTTTATTTCTAGTATTTACTCCTAAGTATGTGCTATCTCCAGGTCCAGCTTCATAATTTGTTTTTGATTCTGCAAAGTAATAATTGTCAAAGATGTTATTTATGTTAGCTCTTACAAAAACAGTCTCTCCAGCAATATCCAGTTTGTATGAAGCACCAAAGTCAAATAGATCATAAGAAGGGAGCATCATTGCTTGATCTTCTGGATCTGTAAAGTCTTCAACATTGAAGTCTGCATATAAATCAGAAGCATTGAACATGCTTATGTTAAACTTAAATAAGTCTGAAGGCGTAACAACTAGATTGACTCTTGACGTTTTTTGAGCAGCATCTCCTACTTTAACTCCATCTAAATAAATAGTTCCAGATCCAATTAAATTTCTGCTTGAATCAAACACATCTGCTGTTACATCTCCTCCGTATTCGTAGTTACCTAATGAAAGCATTCCTTCTACTTTTACAAAAGGGCTAATTTCATACACACCATCAAATTCAATTCCAGTGTGCACTTGTTCTATTCCATAGTAATTAGCAGTTCCGTTTACTCCATCTACTCTAACACCATCAGAAAGGAATCTGTCTTTCCAGCTAGTTTTGTAGATGTTAACGTTAAAATTAAAGTTACTAGATCTGTATCCGTAACCAGCTTCAAGACCAACAACTTTTTCGTTTCTTAAATCAGGATTAAGATTGTTTCCATAGTTAATCCATACAGCATCAAAGTTTGGTTGCTTAGAATAAGTACCAGCGTTAACATATACATTGCTTTTAGCATCAATGTTGTAGTTGGCACCACCCTTTAAGTTACCACCGCTAATATTTTTCCAATCTGTTTTTTGATTCCCAGGAGTTTGGTTAAAAAACTCTTCTCTTTGGAAACCTTGATTAGACATCGCACCTTGAACAAATAATGAAAGTGCATCATTGCTGTATTCTAATTGTCCAAATACTCCGCTCCATCTTACAAATCCATCATTATGATAGTCAATCTTTTCTTCTTCGTCAGTATCTTTAAACACATTCCATAAATCACTAACATCTGAACCGTATGTTTTAGTTCTAACGGCACTTCCACCAGAGTAGTTTACGTTATCAAAACCTCTATATCCATCAGCACCTAAAAGATTATCTAGTCTTCTGTAATGAATACCTCTATAACTTCTTAAATCAACTCCAAAATCTAAAGTTAATTTATCGGAAAGTTCTTTCTTTAAATTAACAAGACTTCCAACAAAATTGTGAGAATTAACAGAAGCTCTTCTTACAAAACCATTTCTTTTAACCCCGTCTACTCTTTCATCTTGATCGTTAACTATATATAGTCCAGTCGCAGCGTCAACAACATTGTTGTACGAAAAACCATCATAAAAATCCGTAGCGGTTCCAGAATTAGAAGCTACAATTTTGTCCCAGTTAACTTGACCGTTCATCGGATTTCTGAAATCACCATCACTTGCATATTTTCCACCTAAACGTCCAATATCTCCAGTTCCACCACCTCTTCCTATTGAGTAGTAAGCAGAAGCGGATAAGTTAGTTGATTCGTTTATTTTATATTCCCAGTTTACAGAAGCAATTGGTTTGTGGTAGAAGTTTCTTCTCCAGTTAAACTCTTGGCCGTTCATATAACCATGGTTGTAGTTATAACGAATTCCATATTTTTCATAGTCAGCTGCATCAGCCATGTTATAATAACTACTTGTTCTTTGGTTATGAATCTGAGGAGCACCCGTTACAATTACTTGTACATTGTGCTTGTCATCGTCTGACTCCCATCCGTAACCCATAAAGTAGTTATAGCCTTCAAACATAGTTCCATCAACATAACCATCTCCTTCAACTCTTGAAAACAATAAAGAAAGTGCATGTCCACCATCCATTTCACCCGTGTTGTATGAAGCTACAGTTTTCATGTAACCATCATTACCAACAGTTGCAGCTATTTTACCACCTTGAGTTAGATCAGTAGATTTTGTTAAAACATTAATTGTTCCACCAACAGACGAGATCGCTAATTTGGAAGCTCCTAAACCTCTTTGAACCTGCATTGCAGAAACAACATCAGTTAATCCTGACCAGTTTGACCAGTAAACTCTTCCATTTTCCATATCATTAACAGGAATACCGTTAATTAATACTGCAGTGTTTTGAGAGTCAAAACCTCTTACATTTATTCTGGAATCACCAAATGCACCACCAGCTCTAGTTGCATAAACACCAGGCGTAGAGTTAAGCATTTCAGGGAGTTCTAAATTTCCAATTCTCTCTTGAATATCTGAAGCTGTTAAAGTAGATACTGCAACTGGAGTTTTTCTATCGATAGCAAAATCAACAGTCCCAAAAACAGTAATACCGTCAAGTTCATTAGCACTTGCCGAAAGAGCAATATCGCCTAAACTTAATCCTGAACTAAAAGTTATTTCTTTAGAATCATATCCTATGTAAGAAACAACTAATGTGCCTGATTCAGATGCGTTTATTGTAAATGCACCATTAAAATCAGTAGAAACTCCATTAGAAGTCCCCTTAACAAGTACCGTAGCGCCTGGAAGGCCAGAGCCTAATTCAGCATCGATAACTGTACCTGTAATAACGTTTTGAGCATAACAGAATCCTGAGATCAGGATCGCTGTAAAAAGTAAGGTTATTTTTTTCATAATTTAATTGTAGTTAATGTTCTGCAAATGTGCTGAAATTTTGTTAAATAAGAGTTAAATAAGTGTTACTTTTTTTTAACAAATTTTGTGCATAACTCAGCATATTTAATGTTTTTTAAAGAATTCTTATTTAAATCAGTAAAAACTATTGATTTGATAAATAGGTTTTTAACAACGAATTAGTAGAACTATCGTGATTAGAAATTTTTTGATCTTCGATTTCTTTTAAGACTTTAGAGGCTAGTTGTTTTCCGAGTTCGACCCCCCATTGATCATAGCTATAAATATTCCATATAATACCCTGAACAAATATTTTATGTTCATACATAGCGACTAAAGACCCTAAACTTTCAGGTGTTAGCTGATTAATAAGAAAAGTGTTTGTAGGTCTATTGCCTTTAAATACTTTGAAAGTTTTTAATAAATTGATTTCAGATTTATTTAAACCAGATTTTTTTAACTCGTCAACAACTGTTTTTTCAGTCTTGCCCGTCATTAAAGCCTCGGTTTGAGCAAAAAAATTAGACATTAACTTATTATGTTGAGTGTTTTCTTTAAAAAGAGGTTTTTTAAAACCAATGAAATCACAAGGAATTAGTTTTGTTCCCTGATGAATTAATTGAAAAAAAGCATGTTGAGAATTTGTTCCCGTATCACCCCAAATTATGTTCCCTGTTTGGTATTCTATTGCCGTTCCAGATCTATCCACACTTTTCCCATTACTTTCCATAATAGCCTGTTGAAGATAAGCAGGCAATCTGTTTAAGTATTGAGTATAAGGTATAACGGCTTCTGTTTCACATTTGAAAAAGTTGTTATACCAGATGCTTAAAAGTGCTAATATCACAGGAATATTATTCTTAAACTCAGTTTTTTGAAAATGTTTGTCCATTTTATGTGCTCCCGATAAAAGCTTACGAAAATTATCATAACCTATGGCTAGACTAATTGAAAGACCTACCGAGCTCCACAACGAAAACCTTCCCCCAACCCAGTCGTTCATCGAAAAGACCATTTTGGAATTAATTCCAAACTTTTTGATTTCACTTACGTTTGTTGAAACAGCAGCAAAATGTTTTGAAATTGCGTTTTTATCTAATTTTGAAACAAGCCATTCTTTAATCGTATTTGCGTTAGAAATAGTTTCTTGAGTCGTAAAAGTTTTAGAAACGACAATAAATAATGTAGTTTCAGGATTTAAATTTTTAATTGTTTCAAGCACATGGTCTCCATCTACATTTGAAACAAAATGAGGTTTAAGACCAGATGAATAGTGTTTTAAAGCTTCTACAATCATAACGGGCCCAAGATCTGAACCGCCAATTCCAATATTAACAATGTCAGTAAACGATTTACCAGTATGTCCTTTTAGTTTACCAGAAATTACATTATTTGTGAAAGATTTTATTTGTTCTCTTGTCTCTAAAATTGAAGGAACAACATCTAAACTATTAAAATTTATTTTTTCATTTCCATCAGTTCTAACAGCAGTGTGTAAAACTGCTCTTTTTTCAGTTTCGTTAATCGAATCTCCCTTAAATTGTTTTGAAATAGCATTTTTAAGGTCACATTCATTTGCTAATTCAATAAGTAAGTTGAGTGTTGTATTGTCAATTCTATTTTTTGAAATATCTACATTAAAATCATTCCACTTTAAATTAAAATCTTTGTTACTAGGCCTGGATGAAAGTAAGTTTTTAATTTCTTCATTTTCAATTTCTTTAAAATGAGTTTTTAATTTCTTCCAAGATTTAGTTTTAGTTGGATTTATTTTTTTTAAAGTCATTTAATGAAATTTTGTAGTTGAATTTTTTACAAAGGTAACGGATTCAATAGAATCAAGCTGATTTTTGACAGGTAACATATATGTCAAATATCTTTTCTTTAGTTCTTTCGAAATAGGTTTAGCCTCTGGAAGCTTTTGTCTTAAGGGATCAACTTGTTTTCCATTTTTCCAAAACCTATAACATACATGTGGACCAGAGGTATTTCCCGTCATTCCAACTGTTCCAATATAATCGCCTTGTTTAACAAATTGACCTACTTTAACACCTCTTTTATCCATATGAAGATATTGAGTTGAATAGGTGCCGTTGTGTTTAATTTTAACGTAGTTTCCGTTTCCTCTGGTATAACTAGACTTAACAACTGTTCCGCTTGCTGTCGCTCTTATAGGGGTTCCTCTTGGGGCTGCAAAATCAGTTCCAAAATGTGGACGAATTCTACCATAATATGCGATTTTTCTTTTTAAATTATATCTAGAAGAGATTCTACTAAATTGAACAGGAGCTCTCAAAAAAGCTCTTCTTAAATTTTTCCCATTTTCATCAAAATACTCGAACAAACCTCTTTTAGAATCTGTTTCAAATTCAATAGCATAAAAAGGTTTTCCCCTATGTTCAAAATAAGCTGAATGAATTCTGTTAAGACCTACGTAAATAGAATCGTCAACGAATTTTGCAGAATAAATAATTTTAAAATTATCTCCTTTTTCTAATCTAAAGAAATCGATTGTCCATGCGTAAATTTCAGAAAGTTCGTTGGATAAAAGCGGAGAAAGTTTTTTTTCTTCCATTGTTTCAGAAAGAGAACTTGTAATCACGCCTTCGGCCTCAAATTCTAATAACTCTACAGCTTTAGATTTTTTTTCAGCCCAAAGGGAATCAGTTAATGATACAACAACATAATCAATTAGATTAGGCTGATAAATAAAAACTTTAGGAGTTTTTAAAGAATCTTTTGAAAAAAGTATAGTATAAGGTTTTCCGATGTTAATTTTTCTAACATCAAATACCTTTTTTGCCTTTTGAACGATATTATATATTTGAGGATAAAAAAGATTGTTGTTTTCTAAAATAGAACCAAAAGAATCACCACTTTTTACTGTATCTTTTTTAACAGTGAAATTGTTTAAAGTATATCCAAATTGAGTTATAATTTTTTCTTTTATAATTTCAGAGGTTTTTTCAGGCTTTTCCTCCCCGCAGGACATTAAAAGAATAGATGTTAAGAGAATTATAAATATTTTATTCATTTAATTTTATTTTAAACGGATGTTTTAGTCCTCGAAACTCCTCCAAGTCAGCTTCTATAGATCCAATCCTAAGACCAGCTTTAATTTTGACAGGCAGTTTGTTTTTGTCATTACTAACCCATAGCGTTAAACTTTCACTATCTCTAAAAACTCTTCCAGATTCAATATAGGGTCTAAACTTTAAGCAATTTATTACGCCAAATTTTGTGTAAACATCTTCGTATCCTAAAAATTTCATTCTAAAGGGATAGTTTTCCGCATCAAAAAAAATATTTATCCTTATAAAATCATTTATTTTAAGTTTATTAACATCAAAATGATTTCTAAGATAATAGAATGTTGAAATTAAATCCTGAACATTTTTTTCAATTTTTACTGAACTTAATCTTGAGTTTTTAATATCGTTAATATTGGCTAAGTTGTTTATGTAGTCGTAATTTATTTCAACATTTTTAGTGTAACCTCCTTCGTAAATATTTCTTGTAGACTTTATCGGCTGAACTAAGTCTTTATTAAAAAATGTTTCATAAATATCATCAACCTTAAAAAACCATCTTGCTATTCCTGTTGTTCTGCCAATTGCCGTTGCTTTATAAATTTTTTCTCCCTCAACTTGATCTTCATCAAGGTTTAAGGTTGCATAACTTGCATTAAAAAACCCATAATGAAGTCTAAACTTTAAGGATTCACCAGCTTTAAAAGAATCAAAAGATTTATTGATAAATGGAGCTTTCATCCCAGAATAATTCTGAGCATTAATTTGAAAACAAATAAAAAAAACAGTTAAACTCCAATAAATTTTCAAGCGCATAGTTTGACAAAAATAATAAATACTAATTCATAGAATTTAAAAAATCTTTTAATTTTTTTGCTTTGCTTTCTCCAACTTCACTAATTAGAAGCTCTAACGAAGTTTCTTTAATGTTTTTTAAAGATTTAAATCTTTTTAATAATGCAGTTTTTGTTTTTTCTCCAATTCCTGGAATTCCATCAAAAGAAGATGTTAAGGCTTGTTTACTTCTTTTATTTCTGTGAAGAGTAATTGCAAAACGATGAGCTTCATTTCTCATTTGTTGAATGACTTTCAAAGTTTCGGATTTTTTGTTTAAATACAAAGGAATAGGATCATTTGGATAAAAAATCTCTTCTAATCTTTTTGCAATACCCAAAATAGCGATAGTATTTTCTAAGTTTAGTTTTTTTAAAGCTTTTATTGAAGAGCTTAACTGACCCTTTCCTCCATCTATAATTATTAAGCTAGGTAAAACTGATTTTTCCTCTACCATTCGTTTATAACGCCTGAAGACAACCTCTTCCATAGAGGCATAATCATCAGGCCCTTCAACAGTTTTGATATTAAAATGTCTGTAGTCTTTTTTAGAGGGTTTACAATTTTTAAAAACGATACAGGATGCTACCGGAATTGAGCCTTGAATATTAGAATTATCGAAACACTCAATATGAACAGGAACTTCATTTAATCTTAAATCAAGTTTCATTTGATTTAAAATTCGATTAGTATGCCTTTCGGGATCAACTATTTGAACTTGTTTCAATTTTTCAATCTTGAACTGAGTCCCATTTCTTAAGGAAAGATCTAATAATTTTTTATTATCCCCAGCTCTAGGGAAAATAAATTTTAAATTCAAAATTTTGTCAAACTCAATATTAGTTATAACGGTATTATTTTTGGAATTAAACTTATCTCTTAAATTCACTATTGTCATAAGTAATAGTTCTTTATCAGTTTCGTCTAATTTTTTTTTAATTTCTACATTATGAAATCTCACTATTCTGCCAAACGCAACTTGTAAATGATTTACATATGCATGTGAAGAATCTGAAATAATACTGAATACATCAATATCATTTAGCTTAGAACTAACTACGGTAGATTTAGATTGGTAATTTTCTAGACGCTCTATTTTTTCTTTTGCTGCTTGAGCCTTTTCAAAATGTAATAATTTTGAGGAAATTTTCATTTCATTTTTGAAATAGTTTATAGAACTTGATAAATTTCCCTTCAAAAAATCTCTAATATTTGAAATGTAAATGTTATAATCTTTTTCTTCTTGATGGCCTTCACATCCTCCAAGGCAATTTCCAATATGATATTCTAAACAAACTTTATATTTTTTTTCAAGCACATTTTTTTCTCTTAAATCATAATGACATGTTCTTAACGAATAAAGGTTAGAAAAAATATCCATGATCGTTCTAACTGTTTTATAACTAGTGAAAGGACCAAAATATTCCGAGCCGTCTTTTTCAACTCTTCGCGTTGTTAGAACTCTCGGGAAAGGTTCATTTTTTATTACAATCCAAGGATAAGTTTTGTCATCGCGTAATAAAATGTTGTATTTAGGCTGATATTTTTTAATTAGTGAGTTTTCTAAAAGTAGCGCATCTGACTCACTAGAAACAACAATATGTTTGATTTCAGAAATGTTTTTAACTAAATTTTTAGTTTTTCTAGAACCAATGTTTTTTTGAAAGTACGACGAGACTCTTTTTTTTAGATTTTTAGCCTTTCCAATGTAAATTATTTTGTCTTCTTTGTTAAAAAACTGGTATACCCCAGGTTCTGAGGGCATCGTAGAAAGCTCAATTTTTAAAGATGGACTAATCACAGTTTAAAATTAATTCTTTTATCTTTGTGACACTTAATAAATCTATGGAAACTGAATTTTTTATTGCAATAATTATAACAAATATTTGTTTTATTGGAGTTGCATATCTAACAAATGAAAATAATGCAGACATGTTATTAGCTGGTTATAATACCATGTCTAAGCAAGAAAAAGAGGACTTTGATTTAAAAAATTATTTAGTTTTTTTCAAAAAGTTTTTTATAAACCTTGCAATATATACCTCATTAATTTTCTTGATTTTTTATACAGCTTTTGATGAATCTACAGCAAGTATTGCATACTTTATTTCAGTTCTTTTGCCTATGCCTTATATGATTTACAAAGGCAATAAGTTTAAGACCAAGAAAAAGTGAAAAAGCAAACTCTAAGATTAAATTTTAAAAAGAAAAGGAGTGCTTTTTCAGAAGATAAGGTTCAAGATCTTAGCATAGATATTGTAAACCAGGTTTTGAAACTAAACATATGGAATTATAATAATTTTCATGTGTTTTTTCCAATAGAAAAAAATAATGAAATTGATACTAAACTAATTATTCAGATTATTCAGGGAAAAGACAAGAATGTTATTCTTCCAAGATTAAATATAGAAAACAAATCTTTTGTAAATTTTCTGTTAACTGACTCAACTTTACTAAAAGAAAACAGGTTAGGTATTGCTGAACCTCAGTCAGGAATTAAAATTAATGAGAATCAAATTGAAGTTGTTTTTGTTCCTTTACTATGCTTTGACAAGACAGGTCATAGAGTGGGATACGGCGGAGGTTATTATGACAGATTTTTAAAAAAATGTTCGGCAAACACTATTAAAATCGGAATATCTTTTTTTGATCCAATAGAAAAAATAATAGATATAAATAATAACGATATTAAAATGAACTATTGTTTAACTCCAAATAAAATTTATGAATTTTGAGGATATATTTTTTTGTTAAACAATAACATTATACCAACTCCAGTCGAAATTGAAGTATCTGCGATATTAAAAACAGGTTCAAAAAAAGTAAAACTTTCTCCACCTAGATAGGGCAACCATTTTGGCCAGTCCCATGAAACCATTGGAAACTGAAGCATATCAACAACATGACCATGAAACAAAGATTCATAACCATTGCCAGGGTTAAATTGAGCTACATTGTAATAGCTTTCTGTAAATAAATATCCGTAAAAAACAGAGTCAATTATATTTCCTATAGCACCTGCTAGTATTAAAGAGAGGGATATTGTTAATAGTTTGCTAGCATTTTTTTTAATACTATCATAAAGCCAATAAAAGATGAATGTAACGGCGACAACTCTAAATAGAGTTAAAAATAATTTACCAGTTCTTTCAGAAATAAAAGGCAAAAAATCATTTATTGTAGCGCCCCAAGCCATTCCTTTGTTTTCAATAAATAATAATTTAAACCACCCTAAATCAAACAACGGGAGTTGGCCGTAAATTGTAAGCGGAAAATTTAATTTAATGTATACTTTTGAAACTTGGTCAACAATTAAAATTAACAGTACAATAAGTAAAGATTTCTTTAAACTCATAGATAGGAATCATTTAAAAACAACAAATTATTTTTGAAGATTCTTGGCTTCAATACTTAAGGTAGCATGAGGGACAAGTTCTAGCCTTTTTTTGTTAATTAATTTTCCAGTTACTCTACAAACTCCATAAGTTTTATTCTCAATCCTAATAAGAGCACTTTTTAAATCTCTTATAAATTTCTCTTGTCGAATAGCCAATTGAGTGTTAGCCTCTTTTGACATCGTTTGAGAACCTTCTTCAAAAGCTTTAAAAGTAGGAGAGGTGTCTTCGGTTCCGTTATCTCCATCATTCATATAAGCACTCTTAATTAATGCTAAATCATTTTGCGCTTTTTCTATTTTTTCTTCAATTAAAGATTTAAAATATTTTAAGTCTTTGTCTAAATATCTTGTAATTGCCATAATTAATCAATTTTGGTTAAATGTAATTTAGAGTTAATATTATCAAATTCAAGTAAAATTCCGTTATTTAAATCATCTAAAACTTCCAGTTTTTCAGCTAAAGTCTCAGTTAAAATATAATCTTGGTTCTCAAAAATAGCTTTTTCAAGGATAATATCCTTTTGAATTTTTAAATTAATTTTATCAGTAACTAGAAGTCCACTTTCTTTTCTAAAAGTTTGAATTCGATTTACTAACTCTCTACAGATGCCTTCATTTATTAATGCATCATTTAATTGTATATCAAGGGCTACTGTTACACCATTCTCAGATGCTACTAAACAGCCTTCAATATCTTCAGAAATAATTTCTAAATCACTTGGTTCTAAAATTATTTTTTCAGAATCTAAAGTTATAGAAACAGATTGATTTGCTTCAATTTTTTGAATATCAGAATCGCTAAGAGTTTTAATTTTAGCCATTACGGCAGATAATTTCTTGCCAAGTTTAGGCCCAAGTGATTTGAAATTAGGCTTAACTTTTTTAATTAATATCCCAGAGGAATTACTTATAAGCTCTACCTCTTTAACATTTACTTCTGACTTAATCAGTTCAGAAATTTCAAGGATTTCTTTTTTTTCATTTTCATTAGAAAACGGAATCATGATCTTAGAAAGAGGTTGACGAACTTTAATTTTTTCTTTCTTTCTAAGCGACAATACTAAAGAGCATATAGTCTGAGCATTTCTGATTTTTTGTTGTAGTTCAGGATATATTTCTTTGGAATTTGAAACAGGAAACTCATCGTGATGAACTGAATCTAAAGGGTTTTTTGAAGTATTAGTGACCAAATCTTTATAAAGTCTGTCCATAAAAAACGGTGCGATTGGAGACGATAATTTAGACACCACAGTCAAACATTTGTAAAGAGTCTGATATGCACTAATTTTATCTTGACCATAAGATCCTTTCCAAAATCTTCTTCGAGATAATCGTACATACCAATTACTTAAATATAATTGAACAAAGTTTGAAATAGCTCTTGCAGCTTTTGTAGGCTCATAATTATTATATTGATCGTCAACTTCAGCTATTAAAGAATTTAGTTCTGATAATATCCATTTATCAAGCTCAGGCCTGTCATTTATATTTGTTTCATTTTCACTATAATTGAAATCATCAATATTAGCGTATAAAGCAAAAAACGAGTAAACATTGTAAAGCGTCCCAAAGAATTTACGTTTACTTTCTTCGATCCCGTCTAAATCAAACTTTAGGTTATCCCATGGGTTAGCGTTACTAATCATGTACCATCTTGTAGCATCCGGACCAAAATCAGAAATAGTTTTAAACGGATCAACGGCATTACCCAGTCTTTTGGACATTTTTTGGCCGTTTTTATCAAGAACAAGTCCATTGGAAATTACGTTTTTATAAGCTATTGATTTAAAAACTGTTGTTGCAATAGCATGAAGAGTATAAAACCAACCCCTAGTTTGGTCTACTCCCTCAGCTATATAATCAGCTGGGAATGCTTCATTATTGTCAATTTTATTTTTGTTTTCAAATGGATAATGCCATTGGGCATAAGGCATAGACCCTGAATCAAACCAAACGTCAATCAAATCAGGTTCACGATACATTTTTTCACCTTTTTTAGAACAAAGAACAATGTCATCAACTACATTTTTATGTAAATCAATTTTATCATAGTTGTCATCGCTCATATCCTTGTGATCAAAGTCTTCAAAAGGATCATTTTTCATAAACCCCTTTGAAACAGATTTTTGAATTTCTGTTTTTAATTCTTTCATTGAGCCAATAACCAACATTTCTTTAGAATCACTTGTTCTCCATATTGGTAATGGAATTCCCCAGAATCGAGATCTTGACAAATTCCAATCATTAGCATTTGCTAGCCAGTTTCCAAATCTACCTTCTCCTGTTGATTTAGGCTTCCAGTTAATTGACTTATTAAGCTCAACTAAATCCTCTTTTTTATCAGTTACTTTTATAAACCAAGAATCTAAAGGGTAGTATAATATTGGTTTATCAGTTCTCCAGCAATTTGGGTAACTGTGAACATATTTTTCAACCTTAAAAGCTTTGTTTTGTTCTTTAAGCTTTATGGCGATTTCAACATCTACAGATTTTTCTGGGATATTTTCTTTATCATAATATTCATTCTTAACAAACTTTCCTGCTAAAAGACCAAGTTCTTTTCTAAATTTTCCTTGTAAGTCAACCAGAGGAACAGGTTGTTGATTTTCATCAAGAATTAATAATGCTGGTATCTCCGGTGAAGCCATTTTAGCAACTTTTGCATCATCTGCACCAAAAGTAGGGGCAGTATGAACAATTCCAGTACCCTCCTCCGTTGTCACAAAGTCACCATGAATAATCCTAAAAGCATTTTCAGGATTTTCATAAGGTAAAGGAGCTTCTTCCCAAAGCTGATAATATTTTATTCCAACTAATTCACTTCCGTTTATTGATTCATTAATTAAAAAAGGAATTTTTTTATCAATTTTTGAATCATACTTAAGATCATCTTTTGAATAAACTTCAAAATAACCTCCATTAAATGCTTTTGATATTAGATCACTTGCTAAAACAACATTTGTAAACTCATGCGTATATTGATTAAAAGTTGATACTACGCTGTATTTTATTTTTGCACCAACAGTAAGAGCGGTGTTTGAAGGAAGAGTCCAAGGAGTAGTTGTCCAGGCTAAAAAATATAAAGTTTCGTAACTAGACAACAATGAAGGAAGTGAGTTGTTTAAAGCTTTAAATTGAGCAGTTACAGTTGTATCACTTACGTCTTGATAAGTCCCAGGTTGATTTAGCTCATGAGAGCTTAATCCTGTTCCTGCTTTTGGTGAGTAAGGTTGAATAGTATAGCCTTTATAAATTAAGTTCTTATCGAAAAGCTGTTTTAATAGCCACCAAACGGATTCAATATATTTTGACTTATAAGTAACATAAGGATTACTCATGTCTACCCAATAGCCCATTTTTTTTGTTAAATCATTCCAAACGTCTGTATATTTCATTACAGCTTTTTTACAAGCCTTATTGTAATCTTCTACAGATATTTTAGTTCCAATATCTTCTTTTGTGATCCCTAAATCTTTTTCAACACTAAGTTCAATTGGAAGGCCGTGTGTGTCCCATCCTGCTTTTCTGTCAACTTGAAACCCTTTTAAGGTTTTATATCTACAAAAAATATCTTTGATACTTCGTGCCATTACGTGATGTATCCCCGGCATGCCATTGGCAGAGGGAGGGCCTTCGTAAAAAATAAATTTAGAAGCGTTTTTTCTTAAACTAATACTTTTTTCAAAAGAGCGGTTTTTTTCCCAGTCTGCTAGAACTTCATCTGCAACTTGAGATAAATTTAAACCATTGTATTCTTTAAATGCCATTGTGAATAAATCGAAATTTACTAAAAGCGAAAGTAACTATTTTAGATCAAATTCACAGAACTTAAAACTTATAACTTAAAACTAAATTTAAGTTCCTTCCAGGCGCGGATATTCCAGAAGCAAATTCTTTGTAATGAATGTCAAAAACATTATCTAAAACAAATAATGTTTTAAATCTATTAGAAAATTTATAAGATGAAGAAAGTTTCACTACACTCCAAGAGGGCATTCCACTGTAAATAAAATCTATTCCGTCAAAAATAATTGGAGTTTCTTCCAGGCCGTCTTCTCCTCCAATGCTATATTTATCAGGATCTTTTGAGCTAGAAAACTTGTAAGACAACTCAAGATCACTTGATTTATTTATGATATACCTAAAAGAAAACTTCCCAAAAAAAGGAGAAATTGACGGTAATGGAAGGTGACTATTTACACTTCCTCCTTGAGTGTAAGTTAAATCACCTTTAATTAACCATAAATCTGGGGAATTCAGTTTAAATCCCAGGGAGGCTCCATATATATATGCATTTCCCTTGTTTACATTAGCCATTGTAATTACTTCTTCAGAATTAAATATAATAGTAGATTTCTCACTAGTTGATATATCATCTGTTATTTCAAAGTAATCTCTGGTAATATGTTTTGAAATATGAGTATAATATGCATTTATAGAAAACATATTTTGCTTATCAACAGAAAATTTAGAAAGACCAAGTTCAGAGTTGTATGCGTATTCAGGCTTTAGTTCAGCATTTGGGACTGAAAGCATACCTTTTTGCTCTCTAATTTTTCCAATATCGTCAATATTTGGAGACCTGAAGCCACTAGAAAAATTAGCACTTATTTTCCAATTATTTTTTGATCTAAAGACATAACCTAGACTACTTGTCAATGAAGAATTTTTGGAGTTAACATCAGAAATATTTGCATTTATGATATTGTCATCGTTCCACTTTGCCTTGAGCATAGTGTTAGTAAATCTCATACCTATATTAAAGTTTGATTGTTTTGAAATATCTTTCCTAAACTCATAATAAACAGCAGCTGTCGAGTAATGCCCTTTTTCGCTTGGATATCTTGTAGGGATATTATAAACTTGATCTGATTCAGCCAGCCCCGATTCTGATATGTTATAGTTTTGCAAGAAAGCTTTAGAGTTAACATTATTGTAAGTATATTCAAAACCATATACAAGAGATGAATTATTAGAATAGTTTTTGAAATAATCGTTATTTATAGAAAATACATTTAGATTTTCTGTTTGATTAATTTTAGAAAGCTCTTGAAATCTTCTAGAGTGACGTGATTCGCCTATTTTTTGATAAGCAAGAAGAAGCTTGTTTTTATCACTTAATTTTTTCTTTTTTGAAAAATTAAAAAGTGCAGAAATCATTGTTCTTTTTTGTGGACCGTAATACCATTCTGAGTATTTGTAATTTCCGTTTTTTATTTCGTTTAGTTTATCAAATCTATTTATGTCAGAGGAATTAGAGTGTTGTAAATTTATAATCATATTAGATGATTCTGAAAGCAAAAGATTAAATTTTTGCATGAAGTCATATTGCTCATAGGCCGTGTTTAGCTGAATCTTAGGATTATCATTAGTAATTTCAGAGTCATTAAATTTGTCTGAATCTAAATAATGATTGTCTAAGCCCCAATTATCAAAACCATGTTTTCTTTCACCTCCCATTATAATATTACCAAATTTTGAAAAGGAAATGTTTGTATAGCTTGCCCATTTTTTTGCACTATACTCAAAGTCTAAATTTTGAATAATATTATTTAACCTAACATTATAAGACGAAATTCCATTAGAATTCCATTTATTATTATTATTTATTTTGGGAGTCTTAGTATAAAAATGCACCACCCCGCCCAAAGCATCAGAGCCATATCCCACAGATGAAGGTCCGTAAATAATTTCTGTTCTTTCAAGGCTATTTGGATTTACAGTAATAGAGTTTTGCAAATGTCCTGAACGATATATGGCATTATTCATTCTTACACCATCTATAACAAGCAGTACGCGGTTTGCTTCAAAACCTCTTATTACTGGGCTGCCGCCACCCCCTTGAGATTTTTGAACTCTAATTCCGCT
>TARA_B110001452_G_scaffold71179_1_pt1 | contig 37920 bp, 25 predicted proteins | sample TARA_B110001452 | Tara Oceans TARA_B110001452 (sample SAMEA4396971) | marine metagenome | biome: Polar Biome; feature: [DCM] deep chlorophyll maximum layer (ENVO:01000326); material: water (ENVO:00002006), including particulate matter (ENVO:01000060) such as... | depth 25 m
TTTGATCCGCGAATAAGTTCAGATGCAGACGTCGAGATGCTTCTTTCCTCGTTGGATGAAGCTCCGATTTCAACCATCGATGCTTTCCTGTCTCAGTTGCTTTCACCGCACCTTGATCTTGTTGCAGTTCATCCGAGCCGCGAGCAAATTGCGCAAGAGCGAGCGCCGCTTTTGGTCGAGGAAGCCCTGCATTCAGCATGGAGAATTCGGACGGTTGGCGACGCTCAGGAAGCCGGCGTCATGGGGTACGTAAATTCCTTCATTGAAGCCAGAAATCGCCTGACTGTTGCCCTTGGAGGCCAAGAACAGGCCTCAGTTGTTCTCTCGGGTTTGCTGAATAAATCCTTATTCGTTGAAGAATCAAAACGGGCCATTGAAGGGCACACACACCGCCTTCATGCACCATTCGACGGCGAGACTCAACTCCCGGAACAATTGTTTTTGGAGATGTTTTTACAACCGATTGCCGAGGATATTGACGCCTTTGCTTTGGAAATGCACGAGCTGTTGAATGATTACATCGACCTCTATCTTCAACATTCGGTCGGTTATGTGATGCCTGCTGAAGCCCTTGCCAACACCAATGAGACTCGATTCAACCATCTTCTGCACATGGCCCGCCATGCCTTCGATGCAGATCCTCTTCTTCGAATGCAATGGGTTTGGAACGTCGCGATTGCAGCCGGAGGGAAAATCAAAACCGACGGCACAGCAACCACCTTCTTCCCGAATGGCGCATTACCGCCAGCCCGGAAGAGCGGCTGGCACCCGGGCTTGCTCCCAAAATCCAAGGCAAATGGAACAAAAGCGGAAAAAGATGCAATCAACGCTCAAGCGAAAGCCCTCGGAACAAGCATGGCCACCTTGCTCAATTCTCAAACGGGCCGTTTGGTTTGCCTTATGGGCCGTTGCGCATCTCTCTTCTCCCCAACCATCGAGTCACCTTACCTTCCAGAAGACTGCATCTACAACCTTACTGAACTCGAGGTCGATCTCCCAGAATCGTTAGAGGGGGTTGACAAAATTCGCGTGGGCCCTGCTTTGCAATCGAGGGTGCTGTTGGACTTGCTGCGGGTGCATGAGGCATGCAAGGACATTCTGACACAACTCAAAGCGCATGAAGGCGTGCATGATTTTGCTGACATCCAGAACCTTGCGGCAGACCTGTTGCTGTCCCGCTGCCCTGACATGGTTCGCTTTGATTATCCCGCACCTGTGGTTGCCGCATTGGACAGCCTTGGCGATGAGCCATGGACTGATCATCACATTTCTCGCGCACTCACCCTTGCTGGAGACGATGAAGCGTGTGTGGCGGATCTGCAGCGTAGGTTCCACATCCTTCAGACGTTGAGGCGACAATACAGGGCGTTCATCATCGATGAATATCAAGACACGAATCCTGCTCATTTCAGACTCCTCGCCCGGCTATGGGGCCACCGCTCATTGCACCATGGAGAACCCGACCGCCCACTCGGGCCATGGGACCCAACGGTCTGTATTGTTGGTGATATGAAACAGAGCATCTACCGATTCCGTCAGGCTGAGGTTTCCGTGATGCGAAGGGCAGTAGCGGCGATTATGATGGCCAATGAAATCGAGTTAAGTGAGACCCGTTGGCCTGCTGATGTCCGTCGCGAAGGTTACGGAAGAGACCCTCGGCCAATCGGAGCCGGCGGTGAAACATCTGCGTTTATTTCAGCCGATGCGCTTGAACCATACGAAACGACCTCACAGGCGTGGCGGCACGTCAGCCTTGGCGAAGATTTGGACGGCTATGCACCGGAGTTCTCAGGCAGTGAGCGCCAACGCGCACGAGGGCTTGGATTGATTGATCTCACCAGCAATTACAGAACAAAACCGAACCTTCTCCACACCATGAATGGGATTTTCCGCGACGTCTTCAATCCGCGTCATCACCTTCTCCCGGGCAACTGGCATGCTTCAGCGCAAGACCTTGTGGCAGGGCGCGATGAAGGGGACGCGCCTGGCGTCATTGAATGGTTGATGCCTCTAGCAGCCGAAGAATGTGAACGCTCACAAGACCTCCTTGTTCCAGTGGACGCCTTTTCGAATCCAAAATCCAAAGACGTTCACCTCGAACATGAATTAATTTCCTCCCGCCTTTCCGCGTTGCTTGCTGGCCAACCAACCCGGGTTTGGAGCGCAACGAGTCAGACCTACGAACCAGTCGATGCACAAGAAGCACCAGTGGATGCCTCGGATGTCATGATTTTGGTCCATTCGAGAACCCATGTACCCGACCTTATCCGACGGTTGCAAGCCCGAGGAATACCTGTGGTCGCGGACCGACAGGGGAGCCTCCTCGGACGACCAATCGTTCAACCGCTGATGGCAACATTGAATCTGATTGCAAACCCGACTTCTCGTGCGGGAGCGCTTGGACTTGCCCGCTCCCCAGTGCTCGGATTTAGCGATGCGCATGTTCAAACGATGATGGATCAACCAGTCGAGGTCGATTGGTGGCATCATCTTCAGGCGCACGCACCAAACCCAACCGTTGCTTCCCTCATTGCTCACTTAGGAGAACTCGTTCGCCAAGGGGCTTTGTACGAAGTTCTCGATGCAGTTCTCGATCACTCCGATTTGCTCGTGGCTTTCCCAGAGGATGCCGACCGACAAAACGCAGAGGCATGGTATGCGTTGGCTGCTTCCATCGGCAACGAACTTGGTCATGAGGCTGCAGCCATCCATGAGCGAATGGGTGAACTTCAACGCCTGAAGCACAAGGGCCCACCGGCAACAACCGTACCGGCTGGTGGCGCTGTTCGCATCATGACGGTTCACAACGCAAAGGGCCTTGAGGCGGATGTTGTGTTCGTCGCTGGGCTGTTCAAGGCAGGCGCTTCGGATACGAGGCTCAACACCAAAGAAAACGTTCTCGTTACGCCTCAAATTATAGCAGGCCGAATCAATCCTTGGCGTTCCCTAGATCGCCCACAAGATGGTTTGTGGGAATTCACCCTTCAACTCGACAAGGCACAGACACAGGCAGAACGGCGTCGTTCGTTCTACGTCGCACTGACCCGCGCCCGCAATCGCTTGATCCTTGTCGGGTCCCATACCAACAAGGCCTCAGTGAGCGTAACGGGCCACCTCGAAGTCAGCACAACGGCCTCAAAAAGCACAATGGGGGGCATGTGGCTCGAAGGATTACGAAGCTTGTCTCATGAGGCGGGTGCAGAGGAATCGCCTTGGTTGCTGGCGAAGGATTTGGACAGCGCCGAACTCGCTCCTTACGACAAGAGAACCCTCTCTGTGGACCCCTTTGCTCTGCTTAATGATGCGCAATTAGGAGAACATTCTGTCGCTTCGCTTCGACTCTACCACCACCCAGATTGCTTTGCCCCTACGGTCACAGTCACACCACTGCAAGAGTGGCAAACCATAGAACAGAGAATTACAGATCTTGTGGTTCAACCAGCGGAGGAACAACCACTCCTTCGCGTCAAAGAAACGGTCCGCATGACCGCCCACGGTTTGGACACCAGCAAGAATTGCAGGCGCCGGCACTGGCTTTCAGAAGTCAAAGGATGGGTGCCTGAACAACTCAATTTGATTGGCCTTACAACGGAAGGTGCCGCATCAACAGGTCAATTCGCACCGGCCACGGTGTTCGGAACCATGATGCATCGATTGGTCGAACTCGGATTGGCAAACCCGTCAAAAGCCGCTCAACCACACGCAGTCCCCCTTCCCAAGGCTTGGCAGTTTGATGGAGAGGATGGATTGGACAATGAGGGCATCATCGATGTTGTGCTTGGCGAAGAAGGCTATGGGGGAGATGGCTCCGATGCGGACAACCTTGTGGGGCAAAGGACAGGAAAGCGGATGGCCCATCTCGGCACGTTGGTTCGTCAGGGTTTACTTGGCCGATGGGCCGATGGAGAAACCCACCGCGGGTTCACCGTCGAGGGCCTTCGTACAGAACTGCCGTTTTATCATCGCCATGAAGTGCCTGTGGATGGGCTTGACCGCTCTCGGTTTGGGGCGTCTGGTCCAACCCCGAACGCTTCCATCGAGGGCCTGACGTTGGTGTTTGATGGACGGGCAGATCTCGTGATTGCGCTGCGCGACCAAAGCGGTCAGGGCTTTTTGCAAGTTGTGGATTTGAAAACAAGAGACTGCCGCGACGGTTTCAATCCAAACAACCCTTCCGCAGGAACGCCACTCCAACGGTATGTGGGTGATGTGCTGAACCCAATGGCGTCTACTGAAGCTGAACGGGACATGCTGCATGAACATCGCCTGCAACTCACCTTGTATTCGCTCGCTCTTGAAGCGATTGAACAACGCAAGCCCCTCGAAGATCGGCGAACCCTTCTCCCACCCGCCTTGCTTGTGGGGGCCTCTGGGCGTTTGATTCAATTGTCAGGTGAAGCTTTCGAACAAGCCCGAACCGATCTCGCCGAACAACTCGAATGGATTGGGCACCTTGCGGCGATTCCAACCTCCATCGAGGAACCGCAACGCTTGGAAGAAGAAGCTTCAGAACCCTGTCAAACTTGCCCGTTTTTCACAGGCGCAATACGGTTGTGTGGTCCAGTGGGCCAGCCACTTGGCCTCCAAGTTCCAGATGTTGATGTTTAGCGACTTTGCTTTCGCCCAATCATCACGAGCGTGCCAACAAAGTCCCCGCTTGCCGCGGCTCGGTGCATTTCGACTTCCACAAATCCCGCGTCAACCATCGCTTGCTTCCACTGCGCTTCGCTGAGCAAACTCATGTGGACGTTGAGCGCTGCAGGCCACCCGTGGCTGTCTTCGTTTTCGAGGTAATGATCGACGCCTGCCACCAGAACGCCTCCTTCATTCAACCACTCATCGTGGAGCGACTGGACCATTGAAACCGGGTCGTGGAGGTAATACAAGAACTCCATTGAATGAATTAAATCAAAGCGTTCTGAAGGTTTCCATTGTGGTAATTTGGCCATGTGAAACTCCCCATCGCCGAGTGCTTTGGCTTTTCGAATCATTGCTTCAGAACCGTCAACGCCAACTGCGTGGGTGCACCCTTCAATCGCTTCAAGCGCCCTGCAGACCCAACCGTTACCGCATCCAACATCAATGGCAGAAAAGGGTGAAGAGGTTTTGGCTAAAGCCATGTCAAGCATCTCGCTAACAGAGGCGGCGTGACCCTTTTCCATGCCCAAGTCTTTGTTTTTATCCGCCCATTCAGAGAACACATCGGTTGCAGGTCGTACGGCCATCATCTTGCCCTTGCTCGGCGTTCTTTCAACATGTCCCTCGTACGAAAGGCACATGCATGGGCGTTTCTTGGCCGAAGCCATGCTGGACACAACAACAACACTGGATGACGTGCTCTTTCCTTCGATTGAAACCTATGATTCAGGCACGCTGCAAGTGACTGACCTCCATACAATCGCATGGGAGAAATCAGGAAACCCAGAAGGTGTCCCCGTCGTTGTGATTCATGGTGGACCTGGCGGTGGTGGCCAACCCGCTTACCGTCAATACTTTGATCCTAGCAAATTCAACATCATCCAATTCGACCAACGAGGCTGTGGAAAATCAACACCTCATGCCGAACTGAGGGACAACACAACGCAAGCCATGGTGGCTGACATCGAAGCACTCCGGGTTTCCTTCGGCATCGAAACATGGCATGTGTTTGGAGGCTCTTGGGGCTCAACGCTTTCATTGATTTACGCGCAGACCTATCCAGACCGCGTCATCAGTTTGGTGTTACGAGGCATCTTCATGTGCAGAAAAAGCGAATTGCATTGGTTCTATCAAGACGGAGCAAGCCACATCTTCCCTGATGCGTTTGAACCCTACCGAGAACACATTCCAAAGGCTGAACAAGCCAACTTGATCAAAGCCTATTACGCCCGTTTAACAAGCGAAGACGGTGATGTGCGTCGCGCCGCAGCAAAGCAATGGACGCGCTGGGAGATGGCTACAAGCAGGCTTTTCCCTGACCCCTCGTACCTCGAAAAAGCTGAAGATTTAGATTTCGCAGTGGCGTTCGCTCGGATTGAGTGCCATTACTTCATCAACGCTATTTTTGTTGAAGAAGCCCACATTCTCAACCATGCTTCAATTATCAACCACATACCAACGGTGATCGTCCAGGGTCGTTACGATGTTGTGTGCCCTGCACGAAGCGCATGGGAGTTGCACAAGGCGCTCCCAAACAGCAGTTTGGTGATGGTTGCCGATGCGGGACATTCGATGGGGGAAGTCAGCATTGCTCGAGAACTGGTCAAGGCTACAAACGCGCTCTGAGCGGGAACGAACCCGCAATTTCACGCCCTTTTGCAGGCTCGGTGAGGCGTCGGCTTGATAGGGTGGAGTTAAGTGGACTCGCATGGAGGCTTACCTCCCGGTGATACCATGACTGAAGAAGGGACCGTCACGCCAGAGATTCGAATTCAACAACTCGAGGAACAACTCGCCACTGAGACAGACCGTCTTCAGAAGTTGTTCGCAGCCTATGAAGCGGTTGAGAAGGACCTGTTTGATTCACGAACCGAAAATGAAGTCTTGGAAAAGGAAATCATTGAGCGTGAAATTGAAAAGGAAACTCAAGAAGCACTCCTTAACGAACGTGAAATCCGCGTTCGAGAACTTGAACTGCGGGCTGTCAAAGCCGGAAAGCAAGTCGAACACCTCAAGCCCGAACTTGAGAAAATGGAAGAGAAGTACTCCCGTGAAAAGGACCGACTTGGCAAGGTGTTTGGAATCGCAGAAGAACTCGATAACGACCTCCGATTGGCTGTTTCAGAAATGAAGGCTCGAGACGACTGGTACGTTGACCACATGCAAATTTTCGAAGACCTCAACAAGGCGATTAAGCAACGATACGAAATGATCGAGCGCGCTGTTGAAGCCGAGCGCAAGTCCCAACACATGTCCCGTGCGTTCACCGAACGAATGGAGGACATGGTCGAAGCGCGAGCGGCAGACATGACCATTGAAGAAGCCGAGCAAACCACTGCGGAAGGCGATTCAGCATCTGTTGAAATTGTGGGCGAAAACGCAGTTGAAGATCTCCTTGACGATGGGAAACTGAACAACAGCAACACCGCAGCATCGGATGAGTCAGAAGAATCACCAGAAGCCGCAAAGGCTGAGCCAGTTGCAACAGAAGCAGATGCTTCAGGTTGGTCAGATGGCGAGGACCCTTGGGCAGAGTGAGGCCTTAGCATGGGTGTGTTGGCCCACGGAGGTCACGCGCCGGTTTTGATTACCTTCATGATGGGTGTAAGTTCCATCATTGTTGGAACACTTATCGATCCACTCAGCGGGCTTGTTCCTTTGTTTGGTATGCTTTGTTTGATGACATCAGCCTTTTTTGTCAATTTTTGGCGCGACCCGGATCGCCCGATCCCAAAAGCAGCAGGGGTTTTGGTATCGCCCGCTGACGGCCACGTAATGTTCGTTCGTCGAGAACGAGCTACAGGGCGAAGACCATCCAGAAAGGAAATCGATTCTGGGCACATCGAACATGACGAACTCACGGGCGAATGGGCGCCTGAGCCATGCAAGCATCCGTTGGAATTTGAAACCGAACAACGGTTTGAAGCGGTGCCCGAAGGCGAAGAAGATGTTCTTGATGTGATTCGAATTGCCATTTTCATGTCGCCACTTGATGTTCACGTGAACCGATCTCCCTTTGCCGCATCCATCGAGCGGATGGAGCATCGAACCGGAAAGGGCCTCAAGCGCGGGCCGTTCCGCCCGGCTTACAAGAAAGAAAGCCAGTACAACGAACGCGTGAGAACCGTGTTCCTCAACGATGAAGGCATGCGGATCGAAGTCAATCAAATTTCAGGGGCTTTAGCTCGAACCATTGTGCCATGGAGCGGAATTGGCGACGCAATGCGACGAGGCCAGCGGTTTGGAATGATCCGTCTTGGTTCTCGAGTCGATGTACGAGCACCTGCCGTGGGGTTTGAGCCAGCGGTTGTTTCCGCCGAAGCGAACGATCCTGTTCATCCAAAGGGGCAATTCGTACAAGCCGGCGCCTCGATTTTGTTCCAACCAAAGCCGTGAACCGCGTCGGTGGTTTCAAACACACTCAGCCAGCCAGTCAAACAAGGGGGGCTTCGATGTTGAATCAAAAATCACTCACGTTGGTTGGCGAAGGCAACAAAGGGGCCCGAATTCACGATCTGGTCAAAGCGCCCGCCAACACACCTTGGGCAAAGGCCAAACAACAGTCTTGGGATGCGAGCGAACCAGCAACGGTTTACTACACACCCGAAACGCTTGCAGATGGGACTCCATGCAGCGCTGTTACCGTGATTTTGAGAACCAAAGGCTGCCATTGGTGGTGGTCGAGTGGGTGCACATTTTGTGGTTACTTCAACGACACGAGGGACGACGTGACAAACGAAGATTTGCATGCACAATGGGCCTACGCCAAAACGAAGTTTGATGATTTCAAAGAACACGCCATGGTCAAGGTTTACACCAGCGGTTCGCTGCTTGAGGACCGCGAGATTCCTGTGCCTTTCCAAGAAACGGTGTTGCGAGACTGCCAGGAACTCGGAAAGGAACTGATTGTCGAATCGAGGTGCGAGCAACTCACAGAAGAGAAGTTGGCATGGGCGACATCGATCAACACAAGTTTCGCAGTGGCGATTGGGTTGGAAGCCTACGATGATGAAGTTCTGCGCTTCCACGTCAACAAGGGCTTCACGACCAAATCTTGGGACAGAGCGGTAACCAACTTGAAGAAATTTAACGTTCGCGTCAAGACCTACCTCATGTTCAAGCCCCCATTCATGAACGAAGCCGATGCCCTCTTGCACGGTGTAAAATGGATTGAAGCGGTTGCCGATCGAAGCGATGAGATTTCAGTGAACCCGATGAACATCCAACGCGGGACCATCATCGATCGCTTGCACCGACACAATGAGTACCGCCCTCCTTGGTTGTGGTCACTCGTTGAGATGATTCGAAGAGCGCACCCGACCATTCACCCCAACGACACCGGGAACGGTGGCGAGGGCCAAATCAGCCGTTTGATTATTCATCCTACTGCAGGCGGAAGGGTACGTGGCGCTCATAACTGCGGTTCATGTGATGCCGAAGTTGTTGCAGCAATCGAACGCTATGCAGTTTCAGGCGACTTACAAGAATTCCAAGGTCTGTCGTGCGATTGTGAAAAAGCATGGGCCGAAGAGGTTGCGTTGGAGCATGCACTACCGACCCCGCTGGGCATTTCGAAACCCCGTCGAGGCAACATGTTGGATGCACTCCGAGCCCCTTGATTGGCTCCCAGCAATCCATCTTATCCCTCTTTGAAGGGTGTGAATCTTTATCACCGCTGTACGAGTGGGCGGAATATCCCCTATGGGGTCAGTTCGGGTGAACCTCATGACAAACGCAACAAGTCTGCCAGATGTAACTGTTGGAACCGGCGAACCGGCTTCCAGTCGTATTCTTTTGACCCTCTTCGCAGTTGGCGTAATTGGCCTGCTTGCGTTGTTCTCGAACGTCTTCGGCTGGGACAACATTCCATTGCTCGGCGAACTCGTTCCATTGATTGGAAACCTTGGCGGCAGCGGCATTTGGTACTACCTCATCGGACTTTTGATTGGCCTGGGTGCAATTGTAGCATCGCTTCTTACCGAGGTAATCGTCGATTAGGAGGTGTGATGCATGGAGACTATTTTCATTACATCCGGCCTTTTGGTCGCCGCTCTACTTCTGACCGCAAACTACCTTGTCAAGGGGATTGGGGGCATGAGTGCTCCTTTGCAACAAATCGGTATGTTCCTGCTCAACAAAGCACCTGCCGGTATCATTGATTTGTTCAGCGACGAGGCTGGAAGCGGCAGCAAGACCTGGATTCGCTTCGGTATGCTGTGGTTTTTGTTTGCGGCAATCTCGAGTTTCCTCGGTCTGTGGCACAGTTATGATGCAAACGCCTTGAATTCCTTGGCAAGCATTGGCTGGTCGTATGACGATGGCTCAATGCTAACGGATTACACCAATGTTTTCTTTATGACCGCTCTCAATTACATGTTGATCGGTGGCGCACTTGTTGCGGTTTCTCGCACAGCTAAAGGACGACTTGCAAGCGAGAAGAGCGCATCGATGGTTGCTCTGTTGTTGACCGTATCAACCGCAGCCTACCTCTTGCTTCCTGTCTTGCTCTCATTCGTGAACCTCAACAACGAAGCGGGCTTGATTGAGACCGTGACCAATGTTTCTTCCCTCGTTCTTGCGGGTCTGCTCCACGTAGCGATTTTGATCAACATCCTGATCACCATTGCGAACCGATCATCCGACAACCTCTCTCCAACAACATGGTTCCTCGTGCTTGCGCTCGTCGCTAAGATCCTTGCTGGGTTCATGGCCTTCATTGGCGAACTTGCCGGCTCTACACAAACCGTATGGATGGCCGAACATGTTCTGACCGGATGGGTCCCACTTGCTCTGATTTTTGGCCTTGCATACCACATCATTCCATACACCACAGGCACTCCAATCTGGTCCGAATCCATGCTCAAAGTCAACATGGTTTTGCTGTTCGTTACCGTTCCTCCGTTCTACATGACCGCAGCAACCAGCGCAGAGTTGCTCCAAAACCTCGGAGCAATTTTGCTAACGCTTGGCATGCTTCCGCTCTTCGCAGGGTCGTTCAACTTGCTGATCACCGCCAAGTCGAACGCAGCAGCCATCGTCAAGAGCCCCGGTGCTTTTGCGGCAACAGCGGCTATGCTCGTCTTGCCTTTGTTCACCGTCGGTGGCTACTTCACAGGCATGGATGTGTTTGTCGGCCTCGGCAACCTTGGAACGATGGCTCAAACCGTCGATCAAGGATTCATGTACACCGTTGGCGGCTTAATGATGCTCGCTAGCGTCTTCACAGCCTATCCTCTTGCAGCACGCAAGCAACTTGCCAACGCCTCCAACGCTCAACTCGCCGTTTGGTTCACCCTGATTGGTGGCCTGACCTCAACGATCATCCGCTTGATGGGCAACTTCACCGACCAAGCCGTTCTCAATTCGGGTGTCGAAGACGCCGTATCCTCTTCTGGTGGCTTCCTTTTGGTTTCCTCCGCAATGTTCTACTTGTGTGCTTTGGCAACCGTTATGGCAGCTCAAATCATGATTCGAACCGGTACACGCGGTAACAGTGATGCCGTGGAGACTGAAGCGGTGAGCGACATCGATACCTACACACTGGTCGAAGGTTCAACCACCATCCGAACCCTCCTCGGACGGGGCGTTGGGATCGACACTCACCTTCACATCGGAGAGACCGAAGAAGAAGCAGGTCCAACCATTATTGCCGTAGGCGCCCATTTGCATAACGAAGAAGTGACCGAATACCCAGAAGACCACGCAGCCCCACCAGAAGAATTGGTTATGCTTGCCGAATACCTCATGAAATCAGATCAATCGATTTTCGAATTCTTCCAGTCCATTGATTTGGATGACTCGGGCACAGTGGATGGATATGAATTCCAGAAAGCGCTCAAGAATGCAGACATCGCAAACCTCCCACCTTGGGAGATGGGCGCCCTGCTCGAAGCCGTGGATTTGGACGGCGATGGTAAAATCAACCTGCCAGAACTTGACATCGCTTTGACCAGAATTCGCAGCAGCCAAGCAACTTCCGAAGAAGAGTGAAACCATCAACGGGAGTGAACAAGGTGCGAATTGGCCTTGTTGGCAAGCCGAATGTCGGGAAATCAACATTCTTCAGTGCAGCAACACTTGCCAAAGTGGACATCGCAAACTATCCTTTTTGCACCATTGAACCGAACGTAGGTGTCGCCTTTGTTGCCGCCCGTATGGCTTGCCCGTGCAAGGACATTCGAATGAAATTAGAATCGGAAGGCAGGCTCGAACCTGTTACGGAAGATGACCCTCGAAAGGGAAGTTTGTGTGAACCAAGAACCGGGTCTTGCATCGGTCATCGACGCCTTGTGCCCTGTTTTTTAGTTGATATTGCAGGACTTGTCCCTGGAGCCAGCGAAGGGCGGGGGCGTGGAAATGCCTTCCTTGCTGATTTGGCCAATTGCAACGCACTGATCCAGGTGGTCGATGCTGCGGGGAGCACGGACTTGGAAGGCAACCCCCAAGGGTTGAACCAGCCCACAGAGCTCGCTCGTTCACGGGTGAACGAAGAGATTGAATTTCTTGGCGTAGAACTCGATGCTTGGATTGCTGGATTGCTTGCGGACGGGTGGACTCGTGGGGTCCGTCGCGTGCAGGCAGAAGGCGACAAAGGGCTGGTGTCGTACATTCATGAACGCCTCACAGGGCTTGGAGCCACCCTCAATTTAGTTGGTGCGGCCTATGAGGTATTTCGCACTGAACACACCGACCTTGGCGCACCTTGGGATTGGAGTGAAGCAGTCATTGCTCATTTGGCCATCCATCTTCGCAAAGCGTTGTTCCCTATACACATCGCAGCAAACAAGTTTGATGTTGCTCCGGATGGCGTATTGGACGGCGTGGTTGCAAACGGATGCATCGTGCCGTGCATGGCCGATGTGGAATTGGGCCTCCGCCGTGCAGCAGGAGCGGATTTGATTGGTTATGTTTCAGGTTCCGATGACTTTGAATTTACAGACGCTTCATTGTTAAATGAAGCCCAAATGAAAGCGCTTATCCACATGAAAGAACGACTTGCGGCAAATCAAGGGACAGGTGTTTCAGCCGTTTTGGACACCGTCTTGTTCGATGAGTTAGAACACATCGTGGTCTATCCGGTTCAAGATGAAGCTCGTTGGACTGATGGTGATGGAAAGGTTCTGCCCGATGCTTTCGTTGTTCCCGCCAACATTCATGCAAAATCACTCGCCTACAAGGTTCACAGCGATCTTGGCGACGGGTTCATCAGAGGCGTAGACGGACGAAGCCGACGCGTTGTGGGTTCGGATCACGAACTTCAAGACGGTGATGTGTTGAAGATTCACGCTAAGTCTTGATCAGTGGCCTTCAGGTCGCTCGTACGGCGGTGTAAGCCGTGCTAAATCTCCGGAGTATTGTCCACCGCGATAGATGAACCACACCGGAGTGAGAAGGGTCATGGCGAGCAAAACCAACAGGAAGTACAATCCCCATGGCTGCACGTCCCTAAGCACCATGATCCAAAGTGTCCAAAGCAATGGGATGTAAAGGAAAATACTGTACCTCCGAGCAATAATCTGCAGACGCGCACTTCCTAGCCCGCTGTCAAACATGTTTGCAGCGTCCTCTTTAGAAACGAGTCCTTGGTCGACACCGCACCGAACGCACATCTGCGTCTTTGGTCCATTTCCATGGATGAATTGTTCGCGTGGGTAGGTGCTTGAGCAATGACGGCAGGTTGGCATGGTCTTCCCTCAAGGTGTTCCAAATGCTCACGATTCTTCAAGCATCCGCTCTCATCTTGAGGAAATTACCCAAGACGCGGATTCCATTTTTGGAGCCAACGGATTCTGGGTGAAACTGAACGCCGAACACGAGGTCTTGCTTATGGCGAAGCCCCATGATGTCACCCGTGGCTTCCAGATGGCTTGTTTCGAGAAGGTCCGAGCCACTTACGGCTGCTAAAATTAAGGAATTATACAGCGCAAAAGGCTGCGGTGAGGCTAAGTTCTCGAACAAACCCAAGCCATCATGTGCAATCAAGCGAGGCGAACCATGAACCGGCCCTGAAGGCGTTTGGATCAGGTCCATGCCAGCAGCCACACCGATCGCTTGGTGGCCAAGGCAGATCCCAAGCAATGGGATTTGGAGTTCACCGCTCAATGCCTTTCGCGCAAACTCCATGGTCAGTGGCGAGTCATTAGGGGTGCCGGGGCCAGGTCCGAGAATCACGTGGCTGGGTTTTAGCCGTTCAAGAAGAGAGATAAGCACGCTCAAGGGGGAGCTCCGGTGTTCAGTGGGTGTGCGTGCGCGATGAACCACGACGGTGTGGCCAAGACCAGCCACTGCATGAGCGATGTTTTGAGTGAATGAATCAAGGTTGTCAATCAGCAAAACACAGCCTTCGGCGGCCAATTCTTGATGATCGGAATGTATTCTTCCCGGTTCGAGGGCTCGAGGGGCGGTTTCAGGTTCGAGGTTGTGAATTTCCAAAGCACCTTGAGGGAGGTGCGCTCCCTCTTCGGCAGCCCACCCACACGCCTTGCGAAGTGCGGCTGCTTTCCATTTTGCTTCTTCAACCTCGTCGCTGGGGTTCGAGCCAATGGTGATCCCGCCGCCCGCTGCAACAGATCCAAACCACTGTTTTTTCTCCTTATGAGCGATGAGTGTTCGGATGAGAATGTTCCAAGCGCTTGCGCCCGAATGCGAATCGAACCATCCAATGGATCCTGTCCAAAAAGAGCGGGGTCGTTTTTCGAGTTCATCAATTGTAGCGCAGACAACGGTACGCGGGCACCCGGTGATGCTGCCCCCCGGAAACACAGCCTGCAACGCATCAAGCGAGGTCACGCCTTCATCCAAATCACCAGCCACCTGTGAAACAAGGTGCTGAACATTGGCATAGGCTTCGACGTCAAAGCGCTCCACTTGAACGCCCCCAACCGCACACACCGAACCCAAATCATTTCGCATGAGGTCGACAAGCATCCTGTGTTCTGCTCTTTCCTTTTCATCATTCAGCATCTCATGGCGAAGTGCCAATTCTTCATCAGGGCTCGTTCCACGCGGTCGAGTTCCTTTGATTGGAGCGGTGGTCAACCTTGTTCCGTTTGAGGTAAGCAACGATTCTGGCGATGAACTCACCAACGCAAAGCCAAGGTCTTCAGCGTGAAGGTAGGCCGAAAAGGGAGCGGGATTTGACTGGCACAGCCTTTGAAAAACTTCAGATGGGTGCTGATGAAGCAAGCCTTCCCACCACCTTCCTAAGTTCACCTGGTAGACTTGGCCAGCAGCAATGCTGTCACGAATGATCTCAACACCACGTTCGTGCACCTCATCCGTCATGCTCGATGCTTCTGGGTGGGGGTTGGTATGAAGCAATTCCATTTCCGCCAGATCAGGAGCCGCATCCAGTTGCTCAAACCTGTCAGCCCAGTCATCGCCAGGAAGAGCGAAGGCCTGAACCTCACCAGAAGATTTGGCTTCACACACAAACCGTTCAACCAGCCAAAGAACGGCTAACAAGGCTCCTTCTTGAGGGGGGTGTTGCAAAGCGATTGGCTGAGTCCATTGCAGCAAATCATAGGCCAGGCTTCCCGACCAGAACGCTCGCTGAGGCATGCCTTCTGGGGGTTGGCTTGAGAAGGGAACAGGTTCACAAAAGGCTTTCAATTTTCCAAGCAGGCCAGATAGAGTTTCATCGAAAATGGAAGTTGCATGATACCAGCAGCCATGCTTCCATTCCTCAATGCGCCCAACCAGTTGCGTCGGTTGCACAACCAGGTGAATTTCGCCTTGGCTTGGGGAGTGCGGTTGTGCGGGCTCAATGGTGGGTTGTCGGACAATGAAGCGTCTTCGAGATGGGCCACAAAGGATCGAATGCTTCGAAAGGTGTGAAGCAGGCCCTCCCGAAAGAAGGAGCAGTTCATCTGGCCCGCCGTACTTGATTGCAGAAGAGCCCAACAAACCTGAATGCTTGAGGTGGGCAATGAGGGGGAGCATGCTGTCTTCGATGGTCACGCCCCCACGTCAGTCCAAGCGTTCGTGGTTTCATAATGTTGGGTCAGCAACGTTTGGCATTTTTCTGAGAACTCGTGATTTGAACCAACGGGCTCGCCATCAATCGATTCAATTCGAGAGGCACCGATGCCACTGCCCAGAGCAATGACTTCCAACGCTCGGGCAACAAGGCGTTCATTCAATCGCCCTCGATGAACAGGAACACCTGCTTGTTCCAAGAGTGGAGCGAGCAGTTCCGCTGTGATGCCCATAACGCCCCCTTCAGCGGGCGCAGCGAGCCAAGCCGTGCCGTCTTCATCCACCACAAGCGGAGTGGCTCGGTCGCCATCCACGAGGGCGTAATCGTGAACCATGAGCGCCAAGTCTGCTCCCTTTGCGTCCGCGTGCTGCATGGCGTCAGCATAGGGGCCCCAGTCACCGTGCTTGGTGCCGTTGATTTTCGGTGACCACCGAGGGGCTGGGACCGTCACAGCCTCAATCCCTTCATTTCTCAACATGAAGGGGCGTCCTTCGAGTGAAATTTCGCCCGCACGCGTCAGTTCTAAACGGATCAAACCGGTGGGTGTGCGAGGGGTTTCGGTTCCGCGTGTTCCGATGCTTTTCTCCCACGCTCTGTTGATTTTACTCATCATGTTCTCAGGCCAAGCAATTCTTAGGCGTTGAGCATGAATTTCCATCCTGTCAAGATGGGCCTTGAGATCAGCCAGATGCGAACCACCGTCCCACACCACCGTCGTGAAAACGGCGCTTCTCGGACCTACTGGGCTGTCTTTCTTCATTGTCCGTCCTCAAAGCAAGTCATCCAAAAAGGATGTGTCAATGGCGTTCGAAGGTTTCGTTGGTGTTGTACCAATGCCAAGATCGCTCATCAAGTCGTTGTTTGGGGCAGGTTGCATAACAGGCTGTGAAGGTTGGTAGGCAGGCCTTCCATAGATGTCCTGGTTTGCTTGTGGCGCATACATGTTTTGAGCTTGTTCAGCAGGTTGCGCAGGCGCAACAGGAGCGGCCTGTGGAGGAGCAGCAGGAGGTGCGGCAGCATCGCCCCAGCCCTGTTCGTCTTGAATGCCCCATGTTGCTTCTTGAAGCTCCCAAGACTTCGACCGATTCCGTTGCGTGCCTCTCGTTCGGACCACTGCAACAAAGAGAATGATCGCTGTGAGGAACAATCCCGCAGCCAAGAGGTTAGGTGTGGTCAACAACGAAGAGTAATCGACGCCTTCATCTGCTTGAACCAAATCTTCACCATCGCCTCCGTCAGCGCCGTATGGGGCCAGCTTCACCGGGGTTAAGGCCTGTTTTTCGAACAATGAGTCTTGCAAGGTTACGCCAACGTACCATGCTGTAGCGTTCGTTAAATCTTCAAAGTTTTCCGAGGTGATCAAGAACGAGTTCGAGCTCATGACATCGGCCACCCATATTGCTTCAAGCGTTGTCGAGTATTCTTCTTCGGCGATGTAAATCACATAGTTTTCGATGCTATCGTCGTCTGAAAGCGTCCATGAAACAAGGATGTTTTGCTCATCAACCCATGCCGCCATTACGCCATTGACATCTGGAAGGTAATCGCCTTTTGCATCCACGCCATCGTCGATCGATTGAGCGGACACGGCCACTAAGTCGGTGGTGAATGCGTTGCCAGACGTGTCTCGAACCACGACCACTGCCCAGATTTCTTGTCCAGGAATGACAGGGGTGTCACCAGCCACCACATCGATGGAGAGTGGAAGTTGGGGGGAGCGGTCAAGGGTCACTATCGGCGTGCTTGGGCCGAGTGTGCCAACACCAACGCTTGTGAATGACCATGTGGCTGCATACACTTCGTAGGTACCGACATCGCTTGCGTCGCTGAGATCGAAATCAAGCAAGAGCGCACTGCCATCATCCGCAGGACGGTCGTACAAATTGAGTGCCTCCAGTTCGAGGCGAACCGGTGGTTCGACGTCCATTTCATTGTTCATCGGAATCACCGTTGCCTGCGTCAAATCCGTGAGGTGTACGTTTCCAGCAAAGTCGTCACCGTGCACGACAACATAGAGTTCCACATTTGGTTGAATTTGCTGAGGCGTGGCTTGTGTGATGCTCATCATGTTGCCTTCGCTACCGTAAAGCGCCGTGGTGAGTGTAATTTCAATTGGGTTGAATTCTTCATCCACCCATTGCTTGTTGACTTTCAAGCATCCACAGCGTTCCGGGTTTTCGCCAAATGCAGCCGATGCGGCAGAGAGGTCAGTGAGGGGTTGATCGGCCGCCCAAACGGTGTAATGGGAGAAATCATCAGCGTCTGAAATTGACCAGAGCACATCAATCGATGTGCCATCATCATCAGGATGATCAAAGGCTTGGACATTGGAAATACGGTCTGGTGTTGTGCCACTGCCAGCGGTGTTGCGGAGCGGTGTGACGCGAATCAAATCGACGTCTTCGAGGTTGACATTCAACCAATCATCATAGGCCACAACGCCGACGTAATACATCTGTCCGTCTTGGAGCGCAACCCCGTCAATGCTTGTGAGGATCGTCGATTCTTCTGAACAGTCATTGATAATTTGAGCCTGAGCAAATCCATACTCGGTAATGGGCGTTCCAACTTCAAGTTCAATTTGAGCATCAGCGTTGTCCCATGTTCGAACGTAAATAGCGTAGAAAGTGCAGTCTTCTGCGGGATTCATATCCCAAGAAATGGTGATTCGCCCACCGTCATCATCAGGTGTGTCAATGGCTGCCACATTTTCCATCTTCGGTGGAGCTGTGTTGTCATTGAGGCCACCCGTTGGGACAAATGGTCCCACGATTAAGGCGTTCATGATGTCCTCTTGACCGGCTTCGTCCACACAGGTTAGGCCGAGCCAGTAGGGCTGGCCTGGTTCAAGCGAAAGCACAGTCGAATTACCTTCCATCCTCATCACTTCTGCCTCGGGCGACAAGCCCAATACGTCGGTCATTGGTTGAGTGGAGGTGTAAATGTTGGTTTGCGTCAAATCGAGGCTTGTGCAACGGGCCCATTCGACGTCAAGATCCCCATCTTCTCCACCTTCGTGAGGTCCGGCTGTGGCCCAGACTGGAGGGAGTGGAACCTCATCGCTTGGCGAAGCAGGACCGAGGACTTGTGACGGGGTGCCGAGGCGCCCATCATCGTATTCAACAACCACCACAGCGTAGTAATCCACGCCATCAACCAAGGCTACGCCGTTTGCTGTTGTAACCTCACTCGAGAGGCGACTGTGGAGTGAAATTGCTTTGTCCACTGTCCGGCCGATTAGATCTGCGTTTGTCAGTGATGGGCCGCTTGTGTTGAACTGCCCTTCATTGAGGTAGACAAGGTACCGAGCAAAGTCGTCATCGTGAACAAGACTCCAGTCAGCCATCAATGCGCCACCGCCATCGTCAGGCCGATCAATCAAATCGGTCAGAAGGATTGGAGTTTCAGTCTTCACATAGTCGTAGATCAAACGCACGTGCATCGATCCGTTTGCTGGCGACCGCAGAGTGAGTTGAACGAATTGAGTTCCATTGACAATCACGCCGTTGTCAACAGCGAGTTGCATTGTGGTTTCGAAATCTGGGTTGTTGTTCAGTTCAATGGTTGCGTTGTACTTCAGGCTGACAGATTTCGCCCATGTGGCTGCGTTGTTTACCGGAGAAGTGAACGCCAACGGCACCGTTTGGAACATGATTCCGTTTGTGCCTTCAACGCCAAACGCCGGGTCGAGGGAAACGGTGTTGGAAGCGTCGGCCAAGGTGATTGGCATGCCGGGGTGCGTCATGTCGCTGATGTCGAGGGATTGAAGGTTGAATCCAACGCTTAGTGGATCAGCCTTGCGGAGGGAGAACCGTTCCATTTCGGAGTACTGTGCGTTGTTTTCATAGCCAAAGAGGCCGATGTAATCGGTTGTCAACCAGATGGCGTCGGCTGTGATCGTGCCGCCGGTCATCCCAGTGCCTTGGAACATCTTGAGGGTTGCATGCGTCGGCGTACGGGCGCTCAAGATTGAAGCGCCATTCGTTCCAATGGTGAGGACATGGTCTCCATCGCTGACCATCTTCTGAACGGGCCATCCAGCGACTTGGAAGGACGGAACTCCATCTTCAAATTGACTGGATTGTCCATTGTAATGCGTCATGGGTCCGATATCTGTAGCAATGTGGAGCCCCCACCAATCTGCAGCCAATGCATCGACGGTGTTCGAAGATAACTGATCGAATTTATGCCATTCAATCGCACCAGATGATGTTTCTACCGATGTAACGCCTGGGCGTTCAGCCCCGGCGCCATCGTGGCCAATGAAGAGGGTCGTCACCGTTGTGGTGACCCCGGCGTTGTCGGTGGTGGTCTGGGTGGTTGTTGTGAGTGATTGAGCTGAAGTAGCCATAAGGCCTGTTCCGCTTGTGTAGAGGGTCGTAGCGTTGGTGAGCGTGTCCATTTTAACAACCCCAGCAGCGGTTGCCATCCACAAATCTGTACCAATCATCTGTATGTCCTCAACGACATTGGTCGGTAAGCCATCGCTTGTTGTCAACGGATTGATCCAATCTGCAGCGCTGTAATCCCATCGACCAACGCCGCCATTCGTTGCGATGTAGAGGGTTGTACTTGACTCTGTAAAGGCATTGATTGAGTTGGATGGAAGGCCGCCGAGAAGTTTACCATTGCCAAATCCAGTGGTGAGGTCATAGAGTTGTACTCCAGCAGCTGAGCCAGAACTTCCCTGTAAACCAATGACGAGGGTATTCCCGTCTAAGAATAAACCATCCATGTTGGAGTGGAGGCCACCACTGAGCCTCATGAGCATGCCAGTCAGTGTATCGAGTTTGTAGAGTCCTGTTGGCGTGGTTGTGATGAAAAGATCGGTGCCGATCAGTTCCATGTCTTTGGCAACACTGTTCGCAGTCATTGTCCAGCCTTGCTGCCATTCCATGGTGCCGTCAGCTTGGCGTTCGCCTTGGAGCAGGCCAGCGCCGGAGGATGCTCCATTTTGACCAAATCCTTGGCTAGCGCCTTCAGTAGCGACCCAGATATGGGTTGAATTGCCTGCCATTGTGGTGACCTGTCCACTGACAAGGCCCGGGAAATCAAGGAGTGTGTTTTGGCCTAACGAACTGATCGTATCGACGTGGCTGTACCCTGAAGAACCTCCAGCTTGCCCAACGAGCCACTCACTGGTGAGCCACTGGAAAGAAGTGACAGATGAGCCCTGACCGTTGAAATTGACTTGTGCCGTCGAGGAGCCTGAAGTCGTGACAGCACTGTAGCCGCCACCAATGATGTTGTCACCCGATGTGCCGATGCCGTGCCCGAGGACAAGCATGCCATTGGCGTAATCAATCGCGTCCCACCAAACTCGGTCGCTCGGCAAATTGTTGTTGACTGTCGTGATCGGGTTCAGCCATGAACTGCTCGGATAACTGTACTTCTTGACGTCTGCTTGGTCTTCATAAAAGGACACATACAGCGTATCCGTTCCATCACATGCAACCCCTGAAACTTCACCATAGTTGTCATTCCAGTCGCTTGTTGTGAAGGTGCCAAGGAATGAATCGTTAGCCATGTCGAAGCGTGCAACGCCACCGTTGTTGGCATAAATACCGATGTGAAGAATTCCTGCGCATTCAGTCATGGTGATTGGATAACCGTTTGGAATGCCGTTTTGTCCAGTCTCATAGTCATTCCATGTTGTTCCATCCCAATGCGAAATTGCACCGTTTCTGAATTGTCCAAAGTTACTGACTTCACCGCCACCGACAACCAAGTTTGTTCCGTCGGTCCACAGTTCGTAAATTTGTTCACCAGCGTCGTTCGGAAGTCCAGAGCCTTCAGTCCATGTGCTGAGCCATTGCCCCGCCGCCTCGTCATAGCGGGCGACACCGTCTTCTGTAGCGAAGAGCACTTCACCATCGAATTCAATGATTTCTCGAATAGGGAACTCAAGATCATCTGCATCCCAAGAACCAAGTTCGGTGCCATTGGCATCCATGTATTGAAGGGAGTTTTCGCCCCATGAAACCCACATGTTGCCAGTTGATGATTGGTATGCGGTTACACGATCCACTTGCCCGATTGGCAGAATGTTTTCACCCCAAGAACCGTTGCTTGTGTTGAATTGTGCGATGCCACCAGAGCCATCAACCTGCCACCAGTTTTGGGATGCCACGCTGATCATGATGATGTCGTCAATGAGACCCATTCCATTGACATCGCCGTTGTTCTGACCAATTTGTGCGCCTGCATCAAGAGCAGAAAGGGCTGTGAAATTTTGGGCATCGAAGCGATACAGATTGTCGCTGCTGGCCCCGTCATGGTAATACATGATGTTCCCCTTGAGGATCATCTCAAGAGGGTCGCCATTTCCAGCAAACAGGTTGCTTGATTTTTCGATGTCATAGACTTCGGCCCCTGTCGTAGCATTGAGCAATTGGAATCCGTCAGAGCCTCCAATCCAAATGTAATTTGGATTGATGTCAACGGAAAGTGCAGTAGCATCTTCATTTCCATCATCGAGTACATTGTCATCGGTCCACAGCGTAAGCCATTCATCGTTGGGGATGTCATACCGGGCGATGCCAATGCCGTCAAGAGCGATAAACGCAACATCGCCGATCACGACAACGGGTGCGTTGTTTGTTTGTTCTCCAGCGGTCCACTCACCGACCACTTCAAAGGGCGAAGTGGTGATGATGCCAACGCCAGAATTCGTCCCTCCGAAGAGGTATGAGTTTGAGATGCCAGCCCCAACCGAGTAGGTCGCCCAGTTCGGCATGCCGTCGTATACGTTGAGGCATTCGCTGATTCCCAAAGTAGCAATGCTGTACTTGCATACGCCGATGTTGGTGCCAGCGTAGAGGTTGCCACCAGAGATGCTAGAAATGGCTACGAAGTCATAAAATTGTTGAGGGCGTGTGTCCCAAGAGGAACCTTGGCCGAACGTCGTCATTTGGTTTCCGTTCCATCGGCTTGCGCCTTGTTGTGTTCCGATGTAGAGGTTAGCACCGTCGGATTCGAGAGCGTAGATGTTGTCGCTGGGCAGGGAACTCGTTGCAGCACCTTGGCCAGGCGAGTTGCCAGCCGCGGTCAGCGGTATCATCAATTCGCCAGTGGACAAATCTTTCCGTGCAACTCCATACCCGGGGATTCCGAAGTATAGGATGTCACCAATAACCGCCACTGGTACCTCGTTTGCCCCATTGACGCCAGTCGAAATCCAGGGCGTGAGCCAAGTATCGTTCACGATGTGATAACGGAGCAACCCATCGTTTTGGGTTCCTACATATGCCACTCCATTGTGTAGAGCGGCATCGGTAACCGAGCCTGTATCCAACACGATGCTTTCGAACACAACTGGTTGAGATCCTGTGAGGTTAATGGCCAAAAATTCGCTGTAAAACTCGTTGAGCACCACGACGGTTGAACCGTCCGATTGGACGACGGTCACTTCGCTGCTTGAGAGCGCCGTGTTTGTCGTGTCCCACGTTTGGAGGACAGTTCCATTGTTGTGCATTTGATGAGCCCCGTTGTCTGCGGCAATGTAGACGTGGTTTCCATCGTTGCTCAGCCGGTTGATGTCGGCACCAATGAACACTGGTTCAATCCAGCGCGAAGTTTGAGTATCAAATCTGTTGAGGTACTGGTCGTCAGTGGCCACAAACAGCACGCCATCAAGTTCAGTGGCGTCGATCATTTGTTCAGTCGTCGGTCCACTGCCGAGCAACAAAACACCCGTGTTAAGGGGGGTTGAGCCCGGCGTAAGTTCCACCAAGGCACCGTTCCCATCGCTGAGGAGCATGAGTTCAGAAGCTGGGGAGCGGGCTCCTGAAGTTGGCCATAGAATCAGCTCTTGTCCTTCACTCGTCAAACCGAAATCTTCGATGGATTGGGATCCGGAGAACACATTGCTCGCCGTGTTGTAGGTGTGAATCGAATCACCATTGAGGATGTAGAGTGTGTTCCCAGATTGTGCTAGCCCAGCGACATCGTCACTGGCCAGCCAGTTGCCATTGTTCCACGTCGAGAGCCAGAATCCGGAACTCCAGTCATAACGAGCCAAGCCCGCATCTGGTGAGGCCATCAGGAGTTGATTTCCTGAGACCATGAGTTGAGTGACTTCATCCGAGTGAAGGCTGTTGGCTGTTGACCAGGTTGAGAGGGGTTGACCCGTACTCAGGTCATAGCGGCTCACGCCGGTGTCGTCAATCGAGGTGTAGAGGATGCCATTCAATTCAATCATGGAGATTGCGTCAGTGGAATCCGCTGCTGCGACGCTTACCCAGGCGGCTCCGTTCCAAAGGGACACACCTTCTCCATTTGCAGCATAGACATCGCCTGTGCTTGCAATTTCAAACTGATCGAAGTCAATGTACGCAGGATTGGATGCGTTTGGAAGAACAACCTGTGCGCTGCTGTCATCAAGAGAGATAGCGAAAAACCCATCTTCGGCTGTGAGAAAGTGAATCAAATTATTCGCAGTGTCGATTTCCATGTCCAGGACATCGCTCTCAAATTCCATCATGTCGATGATTGGGGGGTCGTTGTTGTAATCCAACACCAGGACATCGTCGAGGATGGCCATGTACATTCGACCATCATCTGGGTGGATGGCTGTCGCTCCAATGTCCAATGAAATTGGCTCAAAGGAAACTGCTGGGTCGACCGGGGCGAGTGCTTCGATCACGAGGTCGGTAATCTCTGCATCAGAAGGGAGGGTCCAGGTTGCTCCAGAATCGCTGTTTGGGGAAAGCCGACCGTCGTACGGATTGGACCCAGTGAAGGAATCAGCCGAGCCAAACATGCCAAGGCCCCGCCAATCAAGGAGGTTCACTCCGATATCGCTGGCCACAAGCATTGGTTCTTCGATCATCAAACCGTCGCTTCCGTCGACGCGAACTTGGAACGAAACGTTCGATATATCAGCTCCCGGCGCGAATTCGAGGGTCCAAGAGGCTGTTGCTTGCCCGCCAGTGTCAGGGTTTGCTCCGAGGGCATCGAGTTGAACCCACCCGGTATCGTTGCTGCCTGACTTCGGCCAGATGGTGTCAAAGGCAGACTCATGGGCTGAAACGCCCGGAAGCGCCATCATCGGGGCGACCGATGAAAGCAACATCAACATCACGAGCAACAAGGCCTTCTTGCCGGCCGAACCGGAGGAAATGGAGGTCACAAGTTGCTTCATGGAATAAGAGGGGAGTTTTGGGGTATTTGAACGCGGCCCCCAATCGTGCAATCAAATCTCATTCCTTGCTCCAGATTGCTCCCCTCCAATCGCCGAGGAAAACGATATGTTTCAGCGATAATTTCTCCCTGCAAAATCTCGTAAAAAATCGTGCTTCAAATTCATGAATTTCATTGCTTTGGATGGAATGGATTGCCCCGATTATGCCCACGCCCGGTCCCGTACACACACAACACTCAAACCCATCACCACATTCGTTGGATTCGATTGCCTATGAACCGCGAGAAGAAGGAGCGCTTGCTGAAGAAGGAAGCGCTCGAGTATCACGAGGCAGAACCTCGGGGTAAAATCAAGGTGGTCCCAACCAAACCTCACAGCACGGCGCACGAACTCAGCCTTGCCTATTCCCCCGGTGTCGCCTACCCGTGCTTGGAAATCGCAGATCGCCCAGAAGACGCCTACAAATACACCTCGAAAGGCAATCTCGTTGCGGTTATTTCCAACGGTACGGCCGTTTTAGGTCTCGGGAATATCGGCGCTTTAGCCAGCAAACCGGTCATGGAGGGCAAAGGATTGCTCCTGAAAACGTTCGCCGACATCGATGTGTTTGACATCGAAGTTGACACGGAGGACCCAGAAGCCTTCATCGACACCGTGGTCAACATCGCCAAAACCTTTGGTGGGATCAACCTTGAAGACATCAAAGCCCCAGAATGTTTTGAAATCGAACGGCGAATTGCAGAAGCCACTGATATTCCGGTGATGCACGACGATCAGCACGGCACAGCCATCATTTCAGCGGCTGCGCTGTTGAACGCTGCCGAACTTCAAGGCAAGGAACTTGCAGCGATCAAAGTGGTCGTAATTGGCGCAGGTGCAAGCGCCATTGCCTGTGCGAACCACTACGTTGCCATTGGTGTGACTCGATCGAATATTTCGATGGTTGACAGCAAAGGTATCGTGACAAAAGCGCGCCTGGAAGCCGGTGAATTGAATGAATACAAAGCACCATTTGCACAAGACCGTGAACCCGGGGAACTGGCGGACGCCCTCAAAGGAGCAGACGTTATGTTGGGCCTCTCAAGAGGAGGTTTGGTCAACAAGGACATGGTTGCAAGCATGGCGGCAAAGCCGATTATTTTCGCACTTGCCAACCCGACCCCCGAAATTCTTCCCGAAGAAATTCTCCAAGTTCGAGACGACGCCATCATTGCAACAGGCCGTTCCGATTATGACAACCAAGTCAACAATGTTCTCGGGTTTCCATACATCTTCCGAGGCGCCCTCGATGTCCGAGCTCGCGACATCACTCAAGGCATGAAAATGGCTGCTACTCGTTCCTTAGCAGCCCTTGCCAAAGAACCAGTTCCAGATTACATCTCCGCTGCCTATGACGGCGCAGTGATGCAATACGGTCCAGACTACATTATTCCCAAACCCTTCGATCGCCGAGTGTTGCTGTGGGAGGCATCTGCAGTCGCGCAAGCGGCCGTTGATGAAGGCGTAGCGGGTGTTCAGCCTGAGGATTTTTCAATCAAAAAATACCGTGAGGAATTGGAGGCTCGGCTCGGCCAATCCTATTCGATCATGCGCCACGTCATCAATCAAGTTCGAGGGCGAGGAAAACGAATCGTTTTCCCAGAAGGCGACAATGAAAAAGTGATACGTGCGGCTGCTCAACTCGTCGATCAGAAAATCTGTTATCCAATCCTACTCGGGCCCGAAAAGAGGATCCACCGCATGGTTGAAGAATTGAGTTTGCACTTTGATTACGAAGTCTATGACCCCCGCAAAGACGAGCGGAGGAAGGGCGTTTACTCCGAGTCAATGCTTGACAGAAGGAACAGGAAAGGCATGACGGTTGCCGATGCGGCTCGCTTGTTGAAATCCCGCCCCTATTTCGCAAGCCAAATGGTTGCCAATGGCGATGCTGATGGATTTGTTGGCGGCGTCAGTCGCAATTACGCTGATGTGCTCCGTCCAACGTTGGAACTCATTGGTCCGGATGAAGACGCCCACTGCATCGTTGGTTGTTACATGATGAATGTCAAAGGCAGAACCATCTTCCTCGCCGATGCAACGGTCAATGTGTATCCTGACAGCAGGACGCTTGCCGAAATAGCGGTCCAGACAGCCAAGGTTGCTCGCCGCTTTGGTGTGGCCCCGGTGGTTGCTATGCTTTCCTTTTCCAACTTCGGCAGCAGTCGAGCCCAACGTTCAGAGCGAATCGAAGACGCCATATCTTTCGCTCGCGAACTTGATCCTTCACTTGTCATCGATGGACCAATGCAAGCGGATACTGCGTTGAACGGCGATGTTCAGGGCGAATACCCATTCATGGAGTTCACCGGTGCTGCGAACGTGTTGGTGTTGCCAAATCTTGCGGCAGCAAACATCGCTTACAAGTTGCTTGAGGAATTGGGCGATGCTGAGATGACAGGGCCGATTTTGGAAGGCATGAGCCAACCAGTTCAGTTGGTTGCTCGTCAAGACGGCGTTCGTCATATCGTCAACATGGCTGCGATTTGTGCTGCAGATGCAATCCGTCAAGAGCCCTACTGGGAGAGCCTTGTTGAACCCGCTGATGAGAAGTAATTTTACGATTCATCGTAGGTGATTGTAGGCCGGCGTGGTCGCCAGAAAGCGCCGGTTACAAAACCAGCACAGAGCCCGCCAAACAACAGGTTTGCCCACCCGCTCTGGACATAATCTCCCATACCACGCAGCACGGGGATGGTGAATGAAGGGATGACGCCCAGCAGAAGGGTACAGACCAGTTCAGTCCGAATGTTTGCAGCCATATCTGCGGATTCAGGGACTCGTTTTGGGGCACCCTGTCGGATTGGGGTAATCACCAAACGCGCCACAACACCCGCGATGGGGCGATCGAGTGGAACGCTTGACAACGCAGTGATGCCTTCCTTGGATGGGTGGGTTTCAATGGCTGCTCGGTGAAGCGCCATCGGCCCTAAACCTTCGAAGCGACGTGGGCGTCCGTCCATCATCGCCCCTCGGTAGTTTGAGTTCACGGCGTCTGCGAGAACTTCGATCTGTTTCTTCTCGAGCCCCAATCCAATCGCCGAATCAGCGCATCTCCATTCTGCTTCTGAGGGGCAACGGACCTCCCATTGAACATCCGAATCAAGCCCCTGAACGCTCGATAGAGTGCCATCATTGCAGGCGCCCATGATGTGCTTCAGGGCTCCTGCATCGATGTTAAACAGGCTTGAGTCATCTTCGCCGTCTTGGCCTTGCAACATTCGTGCCTGCCCGTTTGTCAACGGAGCATCCATGATGTAATATTCGGGCAGCTTCACTTCATGGCGTGGACGCTGCCCAGCGTAAATCCATCCACCTTTATCGGTTCCAAGCAGCGTCGTCGTTGCCTCAATTCGGGAAAAGCGAATTCCTGAAAGCGTTACCGATTCCAGGTGAATCCCTCATTGGAGTGTGCCCATCATTCGTTGGTACCAGACCATGCCTTTCTCGTGGTCCTCGAGCAATTTGAACTGGGGGAAGGGCGAGATTGAGCGCGTGTAGCCGAACATGGCGAAGTCCACCAAATCGGGTTCAGCTCCACCAAAGAAAGGCTTACCGCCGTGCTGATCTGTAAATTCGGTGAGCAAGTCGTGCCAGAGTTGTTTTGGCGTCCGGCCGTCTTTTTTTACCCGCTTTCGAGCAATGATGCCCCACATGATCGGAAACCCTGCCCAAGCATAGAGCCGCTTCGAAAAGAATCCAAACTTTTCGAGTTTTGAGATTCTCGTTGTCGTCTTTAGTGCAGCACCAAGTGTGCCGTAGAGAATTGGCACTGTGGCCTTGGAAACGTTTGCATCAGCCCAATCAAGCCATTTCTTCTGGCGCTCAGCGTCGCCCATCGCCGCCATTTTTCCGCCGTTGTAGGTCGCATCGAGGTGAATCATAAGCGGTGTCGAATCCACTACGTAGTTTCCATCTTCGCCAGTGAACACAGGCACTTTGCCCCAATCGCCAGCAAAAGCCACTTCTTTCTTGATTTTCATACCATTGACGCCAATGTATTCAACATCCATGCCGAGGTGTTCGGTTAGACTTCGAACCTTCCAACAGAACGGACATGTGTAGAGCATGTGGAGGGTTGGAGTTTGACCCATGGAGTGGCCTATCGCCGCCCCTTCTTCAAGCCTCGTTATCAGCGTTGGAGGCAGGTTTCCATCCTGATTTCCAGAAATCAAGGTCATCCAACCAGTTCATCCATTCGTCATCAGCACAACTCAGCAAGCGAAATGCCCTGGCTTCGAGGCCTTCACGGTTCGGGGGGCTGAGAACGCCTTGTTCCATTGCATCATGCCATTCGACCTGCATGTGCCGGATGCGCCTTCGGGCTTCTTCCGGCTGTTCGAAATTCATTTCACAGACATCCCTGAGTTCAGAGATCCATGTCCGAGCGTCCTTTAGCAGAGGGTCATCGATGCGCATACGCTTTGATGGCTTTTTTGATCCGAAAGGCCACCATCCCATGATTTGCTGAAGCGGCGAAGAGCCTTAACGCCATCTGTTGATTGGGGCATGCACCCATTCGCTTCATCCACTTTGGCACAATCGCAATATGGAGCATTGATGCAAGTTCATCAACCACGGCGTCCAGCCCACGCCATGGGTCGCGTGGTTGTGCATCTGCACGGGGTTTCCAAACAGAAAGACCTCCGGCGTTTGCTTGAGATGTATGGCGAACGAACACAATCCAAAGGTGTGAAGGTCGAACTCCACTCGGGGAAGTTGTCTTGCAAAGCGTATGCGGAACTTCTCGGCCACCTACCGGGGACGCTGGTTTTGATGGATGAAGCGGGCGCCCTGCAAACCTCGATCGAATTCGCAAACCAGTTCAAAGGGTGGACGGTTGGAACCGAAACGGTGCACCTCGCCATTGGTCCCGCTGAGGGTTGGACGGTTCAACCCGAAGGCCCATTTGAGCGCCTTTCGCTTTCTCCATTGACCATGCCGCATGAACTTGCAAGCGTTGTGCTGATGGAACAGGTGTATCGGGCTACAGAAATTGCTCGAGGCTCCGACTACCACAAGGCTTGAGCAAAGGGTCAAGAAGCACCGAACATTGGCGCAAACAGAGGCAAAAGCATGTTGCTCTTTGAACACGACAGCCTTCGATGGATACTGGTCGCCTTTGAGTGCCTCATTGGCCTGGTTTTAATCCTCGGATCGAAAAGCCAACCCTTCCCGCTCCCGTCGCGACGGTTTGGCTGGATTGTGCTGAGCATCGGACTGCTCTTGGCTCTGGGGCAATTTGCACCCCGCCCTGTGTCTGTTATCGGGCACCTCTCGGTCCTCACTGCCATCGGCTCGTTCGGGCTGCTCATCGGCATTTACCACTTAATTCGTACTCGAAGGGAAGTGCTGATCGCTCCATTTTCAGGGTTCATGTTTTGCGTTGGCGTTGGTGGACTGATGGTCACCACATGGGCGGACTTGAACACGTTTGAACAGTGGTCAGGGTTCCTCGCGCTTGTGGTGCTTGGCGGCGGCCAGACATGGCTTGTCTTCCGCGGCCTGCTGATTGGGCGGCTCCCTTTGGCTTGGAGCCAAGCTGGCATGGTAGCACTGCAGCGTGGTTTTGTCGACGGGCCAACCGGGGCTATCTCTTGCTTCGAAAAAGGTTGGGACGCAGAAGAAGAACACCTCAACCCAATGGCCTATGTTGCTTTACATCGCCTCAATCTCTTCATCGGTAACCGTGAAAAAGCAACTGATTGGCTGGATGCATTGAATGATGTCGGTGGTGAAAAAGGCGTCGCACCTGAGTGGATTAAGGCGATTCATGAGTCGATTCTCCGCATTGATCCAAACGCTTCTTCCCTCTTGCCAATTCTTGCGGCTGAAGAAGAATAGTTCCGGTTTATGGGGCCTCGGGCGTCGATTCCGTTAGAAAGCGGCTTCTTTTGGACCCAGATCGACGAGAATGTACACATCTATACAAAGCACTTAATATCATGGAAGTCGATATAATACCATGGAAGAAGGAGAAAACAGGGCGAACAACCTCTCGATGAGCACCCTTCTCTGGTACGCCGTTTTCGTTTGGTTCGCTTCAAGCCTGTTTTCCCAGTCCCTCTACATGGGCTTCAACGGGGTTCCATACGATGCGCTCGTTCTCTTGGAGGGATTAGGCCCGCTCTACTACGCTGTCCTGGTGGTTGAACTCTTGATTTGGATTGGTTTGGGCTCCCTCGTCTTGAAAAAACTCGTCCAGAAAGCAGGACGCGTCCTCACAACCCCTGCTGCAATTGCCTAGTGTTCATTTTCCAGATCAAATCAGGACAGGCTCAGCAATAAGGGTCGGCGAACATTGAACCAACCCTTGATTTTAGCGAAAAATCATATGTTTTAGCCGATGACTTGATGGCCCGTCAAGTAAAGGAACGCATGTGAGAGAGGCAGGCGAGGTACCGTTCTTTTCAGGTCGACCTATGGACACATGTTCATTGCGCGATGAGGAAGTTGCCTTGCGGGTGCTCCCCCGAGGCGCACGGCTTGTGACGATTGAAGAAGCCCGTGAAAACCTTCCAAAGGTGACTCGATGGTTGGCTGAACTCCAAGCGATGAGCGATGAGGCTCACGATCTGACTGAAGAACTCGAAGTGCTGCTTGAATCCCTTGAAGCAGAACATGAACACGTTGTTGAAGTGGCGGAACACTTGGCGCAACTTGTGACTCAGTGGCAACACACGACCTCCAGAATCGAGGAAACAGGAACGCGAATCGCCTGCCTCGAACCTGGCCGCTTGGAATGGTACGGCGTGGTTGATGAACATCTAGCGTTGTATTCTTGGAGTCTTGGTGAAGAAGACATCGAATGGTATCATCCCATCGACTCGAGCTTCATGGCCCGAAAACCACTCATAGAAGCATGACTTGGCTTGCATGAGGGGAGAACATGGTCCGCATCAATCGAGTGTACACCGGCGGCGGTGATGGAGGGGAAACTTCCCTTGTTGATGGCTCGCGCCGTTCCAAAGCCGATCTTCGCTTCGAAGTGGTCGGAACCTGTGACGAATTAAACGCCGTTTTCGGTCTTGTGGCCATGGAAGCGGAACGCTTGCCAAAGCACGAAGATGGCGGCACAAGAGCGACAGTACAGCGGGTTCAGACGATCCTTTCGATGGTGTTAACTCGCATTCAAAATGAACTGTTCGACTTGGGAGCAGAACTGGCTTGCGTGCCTTCTGCTTTACCCGAATACATGGTCTTGATCAATGAAGATCAGAGCAAGGTTTTGGTCGACGAAATGGATGCATGGCTGGAACATATCGAGCCACTCACCAGTTTTATTCTTCCAGCAGGCCATGGCCCAGAAGCAATGCTGCACCTCGCACGAACGGTAACACGTCGGCTTGAGCGAGCCGTGATTCGCCTCAAGGAACACGAAGGCGAGGATTCGGTTCGCCCGTTGGTTCAAGTCTATCTCAACCGGCTTTCTGATTGGTTGTTCGTCTTAGGACGGTGGGTTACAGCCGGACTTGGCCACGATGAAACATTGTGGCAACCGCTTGGCAAAAGGGGCCCTGAATCGGGAGTTGCGGATCGCATTCGTCGCCTTTCCGCTTCAGATGAAGATTTCAAATCCCTGTGATCACTCAAGGCCTAAATCGGCCATGTGTTGGCGCGCTCGACGCAACACGGTTCTCGTCGCTTCATGGGAAACTTGCTGCTCAGCCATGTCCCAATCCAACCACATGTAGCCGCGATGTTCATGGGACAATTTAACCGTCAACTGCTCCGTTTGAGCGAGGTACCAAAAGACTTGTTTCTCCTTCTTTTTTCCACGGTGATAAAAGCTGTATTCACTTCGTTCGACAAAATCCTTAACGAATTCAATACGATCAATACCGGTTTCTTCAGCCAATTCTCGCTGAGCGGTAGCATGATGATCCCCATCCTCTTCCTCGACGTGCCCCTTTGGGAAATCCCAGTGACCCTGGGGGTATTGGAGCAAGAGAATCGTGCCATAGTTTACCAACACAACACCGCATGAGGTCTCCATGCATTGCACTGTGAGGCTCGCGGTCAAGTCACTTGTGGCTGTATCCCTTCCGAAAATCTTCTTGTGAGGTGTGCTGTGGCCCACTGTATGAGCGAAGAAATGAGCGTGCTTGAGGCAGCAGGTTTGCCAGAATTCACATCCATTATTGCCGATTCGGATTTAGATGGCCTTTGCGCTGCAGCCGTTCTCAAAGCAGCAAACCCAAACGCCACCGTTCACTTCGCCCACGCCGCATTGGTCCGCTCTGGGGCCATTGACCATCTGGTCGACCGCCAAACCGCCATGGTGGATTTGCCCTTCCACCCAGAGTGTGGTTGGTATTTAGATCACCATCAAACGAACCGGCCAAACGAAGTTGAAGAGGCTCACTTCATCGCTCAAGGTGGTACTTGCCATTGGGAAGCCACGCCTTCCGCAGCTAGGTTGGCGTATGATGTACTCAGCCCCTACATAGACCTCAGCCACCTTGAGGAAATCATGCCGATTGTCGATGCACTTGACTCGGGTCAAATCACCCGTGAAGCGTTCATGGCAGACGGACCGGTGTTGCAACTCGCTCGCTCGCTCTCCATGCGAGAGCCTGAACACATGCAACGGCTGTTGGACATGCTCGCACAGGGCACGCGTCTTGCAGACGTGTTGGCAAACGCCTCAATTGCCCCCCATGTGGCACGTGCAAAAGAGGAACGTTCTGCCGCACAGTTGGTTGTTGAAGCCCACACCACCATCGTTGACCGGCTTGCAATCTGCAGAATGGATGAAAAGGGCGTCCGCTCGAACGGCTACCTTGTTACTGCGTGGGCTGGCGACAAAGCAGATGCATGTTGCATCGTCCACGGTTACGCTGATGGTTCCATTGAGACTCCCGATCGCCCTGCTCTTTCTGCAAGTTTTTACGCCAATTCGTTCCTCATAAACGGGCAAGGTCGGTTCGATCTTTCTCGTATGGCCACGGCTCTTGACCCAACCGGAGGCGGCCATGCAAACGCTTGCGGTTGCAGGGTTCAACCGCCAGGCGTTGAAGCAAACCTAGACGTTTGGCTTGACATGTGGGCCAATCGCACTGAAACGCTTGCAATTCGCTGATCATCCCAAGACGGTGAACAGGTACAGGAAGCCGAGGAAGGCGTGAATGAACACCAAGACGACGACCAAATCAGCAGCACGCCCGTGCTTCAGCACATGGTGGCTAAATTTCTCACCGCCGTTTCGAGCAGCTTTGGCCTTACGACCCATTCTTGCAAGCAGGAACAAAAGGGCAAAACCAACAGGTCCCATGAAGCCATGAAGGCTTTGCGGCATGAGGTAAGAAAGCACGTCGCCATTGGTGCGTTGGCCAACAACAGCCCGGGCAAGGAAAGCCACTAGAATCACACCGAGCGTCGACCAAAGCAAGCGTTCACCCATTCGTTCATGACGGCTGCGTGCCGCAGTCCGATCTTCTCCCTTGAGTTCATGGCTTTTTTTCCGCCACGAATATTGCCACCAAACCCAGACCAGCAAGGCGGACGCGAGCAGCGGGTGCAAGAGCATCACGATTGCATTCACCGGGTCCATTGAACTCGCCTCAAACCAATGGGAGGTTTACCCGCCTCATGGATGTTGTTGGACAACTTCACAGAAACCACTCATCCCTTAGGAGTACAGCCTGCCGGTGGATTGAAGGAGGGTAGGTTGAGCCAAAGGTGAGGGGCGAGCATTCTGCAGGAGGACTATCTGGCAAATTGCCTTCAAGTTGCGTTCAAATCAAACGCACCTAAAGTCCGCCGCCAGTCGCTCGTTGTTCGGATTCCAGATTGGAAACTCCTCGAGGACCCCTGGCGCCCAATTTTGCATTTGGCGGTCTACGAAACCGAACTCCCTGCCGCAGATGAAGACGACCAACCCTCGCCAATGCGCAAACCCTCAAACATGCGCCGAACCCGAAGCCGTCGAGGTGGCCGGGGTAAAAATGAGCCACTGGATTCCCTTCCAACAGCAGCAGAAATGGTCTTGCCAAGTGATTTTTCTGATGCTTACCGACTTGCCGTTTTGCTGGCCCACAAGCTGCTTAACAAAGACGACTGGGATACAACATGGGAGAAAACAGAAACCACTTTGCGCGATTCATGTTTGGCAAACGGCGTCCACCCTGTTTGGGGCGAACTCGCTCAACACACGCCTTTGTTTGGTCAATTCGCAGCCTTTCCTGTCGCCAAACCAAAGAAGAAAGCATCGAAAAAGAAAATTGACAGTTCCGCAGGCTATGTCGATCCAATGGTCACCGAAGATTTAGCGAAAGCGATGGGATTGCTGGCAGGTGCTGTTGATTCAGCTGAAGCACAAGTGGCGCTACGAACCGTTGGCTCACAACTCTCTTCAGGCCGCGTATTGAATCCAGCGGATTTGTTGCTTGAATTGGACGGCCCGGCTTCCCTCATCTCTTCTCTGCTTTCTATCGCTGTCGGAAAAGACGCGACAAAGAGCCTTGCTAAGGTAAAGAAGATCGATGAAACCCTTGCCGCTGAATTAACCGATTTAGTCAATCTACGCAATGGTCTTGTTGAGGATTGGAAAGCGAGTTCCAACGCCTCTGGCGATCATTCTCTTGCCCATTCACGCCGCTTCCTCGCGTGGCAGCACCCGCCTGAATCAAGTGCAAAACTCAAGGCGAAGGTGCTGAGCGAAGGCTTGGAATTGCTTCGCGCTGGCAAAGCATCTGTGCAAGCCATTGAGCGCGTGATGTGGTGGCGACTTTCTGCGCTCCACCGCGAAGGAAAAACCGAAGAAACGGTGCAAACCCTGACCTCCTTGAAACTCGATGCCCATGCAGAACTTTCCCACCTTCTTCCTCTCATCTCAGATTTGAAGAACGACGAGGTGCAAACTTGGCTCAACGGTCAAATCCCACACTTGGACGACGGGGCTTTGGTTGACATCATTCGTTTCAACGGTTTAGAAACCGAGATTCAAGCATGGGCAGCAAAGCATCTAACCGAAGAAAACGGCGAGGCTTGGGAAAGCGTTCTTCCGATTGTAATCGACATTTACACCCGATCGATGAACCTGCGACGTCTTTCAGAAATCATTGTCAAAAACGATCTGACGCCCTTGTCTCACCCCTATGAAACTCTACTCGCTGCGCATCTTTTAGCGGCCGGAAAGGACAACGAACTCTGGCATTCTGTTCGCTCAGCCAGAGCCAAAGCCCTTGACTCGGTTCACAGCACAGAGGCACCCGCTGCATTTTCCTCGACCAGTGAGGCGCTGTTGATGCTCTTTGAAGGCGAAAACGTAGACGATGAGCGGTTGAGCACCCTGCTCGATAAGAACGGCTTGCTTGCCTTTGGTGTCATCCGTCGCGCTCTTCGTGAAGGCGGCTCTGGCATTGTGGAGAATAAGGAACTTAAGGCCTTAGAGACAAGCATCACTGAAGCAAAACTATCCCTCATGGAGCAACATTTGTTTGCTGCCGTAATCGATACACTCAGGCTCAATCGCGTGGCCTTGATGCTTCAACATGGAACTTCTGATCAAGAGACTGTTGAAAGCGTCAACACCCTTCTCGGGAATGAAAACGTTCCAACAGCAATGATTCACTCCGTACGCCATTTGGTCTTGGATCACGACTTGGGCCTACCATCGCTTGTGCGCTGGTACCAAACAAATGACCCCTTGTCCCCGTGGCATACACTCGCCCGAGCTTCAGTTTCTGCAGCCAATGAAGATGAGTTGAATGCTGCCCGCGATTACCGCCGCGCTGGCGATCATGAAGGCTTTGACTACGAGCACAAAATAGTGCTTTACAGGAAATCTCTGATCCATTTGGCATTCGCTGAACAGTGGAAAGAAGCGGTTGAATTGCTTGACGCGCAACCAGCATTGCGAAGCGCCATCACGAAGCGCTTTCAACTCTATCTGCGCGTTTCGCACATGTCATTGAAGGACACCAACGCTGCCACTCGCTTGTTGAAGGACTTCGTACGTTCAACCAAGACAATTTCTCAGGAAACAGAAGAAGGAGAGATGGAAGACATCGAAGTCACTTACTTCGCAGAAGACGATCTTGACATGCTCAAAACCTACCCGTTGGAACACCACAGGGAGCTTCCGTCTGACCCATTCTGCGGCCGAGTTACAGCAGCTGTGAACTCACTGCAAAAGAACCGACGCCGCCAACGCAACGCCTTTGACACGCGATTTACTCAATTGATGCAAGGGCCCTCGCCCACCCTCAATGAACTGTACGAGTTGGCCCGAGAAGCGGCTCAAGAAAAACCAGTCGAGGGCTTAATGTTCCTCGAACGGGCTCAGAACAAAGGACAGTTCAACCTTCGAGAAATTAAACGCATAGCCGATGCCGAACAAGGTCTGTTTTCCTCTTACAAAGACAACATTCCAAACTCATCTCGCCGTTACTTGCGAAACCTCTCCCTCTCACCGCTTGTTATCGTTGACACGAACATCCTCGTTGACGCTCTAATGGACGCCATCAAGCATCGCTTGGAAGTGTTCACCGAAGCCAGCCTCGATATCGGCGGGCACGGTCACTTCCATCATGTGTTGCTGAAGCGAGCACAAGAAGGTAAAGTAGAGTTGTGGCTTCCTTCAATCGTCAAGCAGGAACTCACAGGCCTCGCCAGCAACATTGATTTCCTTCGCAACCGATTCAGCGGGCTTCTTGTTCCTCCTTCAATGCTTGATACGGTTTTCCGCAGAGAAGTCATCGACGAACTTGTTGACCAAGTTCTACAAAATTACAGCACCTGGCGGCCAATGGATCTCCAACTGGAAGCCGAAGCAAACGATGAAGAAAACAAGGCACTGATTGTTGAGTTCCTGAAAGATTACACAGAAATTTACGAAGAGATCACGGCAATGAAGCGAACCAGAGGCGAACCTGCACGTACCGTTGTTGACGGTTTGGATGTGTATCCAGAAGCCCCTGATCGCACATTGATGAACATCGCACTTCACCTTGCAAAGCAATCGCTGGGCAACCTTGGAACCGTTCTTGTGGCCACGAAAGACAGTGATTTCACCCTCGTCTCACGGGCCTTTGAGGAACGCTTTGGGTTTGGCGTGGCTAAGAACAGCCGAGCGCTCAACAGTTTCCTTCACGGATGAGTTCCACTCACATGTGGGAAA